>MAAC01016505.1_pt1 | contig 208268 bp, 180 predicted proteins | sample 1115981 | NCBI WGS metagenome assembly MAAC01 (sample SAMN04961126, study PRJNA320927) | seawater metagenome | isolation source: sample BD02T64 sea water enriched with oil for 64 days | place: USA:Gulf of Mexico | collected 2013-07-27 | reverse complement strand
CTTTTTATTGTGATTTTTGCGATTGGTTAATTCAAATAAATCATAAAAATGAGAACAAAGTTTAGTGGAATTTTAACGCTTTTATTAGCGTTTGTAGTGCAACTTACGTTCGCACAAGAGAAAACAATCTCCGGTACGGTATCCGACAATAGTGGCTTGCCCTTGCCCGGAGTTAACATTATTGTTAAAAACACAAGTAACGGCACACAATCGGATTTTGATGGTAATTTTACTATTCAAGCCAATGTTGGACAAACTGTCGTGTTTAGCTATGTTGGCTTTAATACAGTTGAACAAGCTGTAAATGCTAGCACTAGTACTATGAATCTTCAAATGACAGAAGATGCTGCGGTATTAGAAGAAGTGGTTGTTACCGCTTTAGGTATCAAAAAGGAAAAGAAAGCCTTAGGGTATTCTGTATCCTCAATTGATGAAGAAGAAATTAAATCTAATCCAGAAACTGATTTATCTCGAATTCTTGACGGTAAATCTGCGGGTATTAATATTACTACCCAAAATGGGTTATCAGGTTCTGCTAATAAAGTAGTTATTAGAGGAATGAATTCATTTTCTGGAAACAATAATGCACTTTACGTAATTGACGGTGTGCCTTATAGTAATGACACCAATGAAGCTGGAGCTGGTAGTGGTAGTTTTGTTAATGGTAATATGGGAGGAAGTAGATCTTTCGATATAGATCCTAGTAATATTGAAAATATCGATATACTTAAAGGACTTGCTGCAACTACATTATATGGTACTGACGGTAGAAACGGTGTTATCTTAATAACAACTAAAACTGGAAGTTCTAAAAATATAGCTGCTAAACAAGAAGTTGAAATTTCATCTTCTTACTTTTTTAATGAAATAGCTGGTTTACCAGATTACCAAGATGATTTTGGTGGAGGTTTTGACCAAGCATTTGGTTGGTTTTACAGTAACTGGGGTCCTGGTTTTTATAGAGATGGCCTAGGTGGCTGGGGAGCTTTTATAGATGACACAGATGAAGATGGAACTAAACCTTACCATTCAGATGGTACAGTAGCTCATCCATATTCAACTTCTGGGTTTTTATTAAATAGTCAAGATCCTGTACATGTTGCTTATGGAGAAAGTTATGCAGGAGAAAGATACGACTGGAAGCCTAGTAATAGTGTTGAAGACTTTTTTAGAACAGGTGGCGCAGCAACTATTTCAATGAATATTAGAGGTAGAAGTGAAGATAATAAATATAATTACGGGATGTCTTTTGCTCACGTTAATGATCAAGGGTTTACTCCTGGTAACGAAGTTTCTAGAACAAACTTTACTGTCGCTGGTGGTGCCAAATTAAATAACAAGCTTAACGCTAGAGGATCTATGACCTATACACGTACAGATTATAAAACTCCTCCAATTGCTGCAAGTAATGGTAGTAGTGTAGGTGGAGCTGGTTCTTCTATATTTGGTGATTTAATTTACACTCCAAGGAGTATAGATTTCTTTGCATTACCTTTTGAATTACCTGATGGTTCAAGTATCTATTATAGAGATGACAATGCTATCCAACATCCACTTTGGACTATTAAAAACGCAAAATTCAGCCAAGTAACAAACCGTATTAATGGTTTTGGAGCTTTAGATTTTAATGTAAACGATAATTTAAATCTTTCTTACCAAGGAAGTGTTGATACATATTCTGAGGATAATGTAAACCAACAAAACAGAGGTGGTAGAACTGCCAATGCAGTTGCTGATTCTGGTTTTTATTATACCTATAATAATAATAATTTAATTATGGACCATAAGGTTGTTTTAAGTGGAAATAATTATTCTGCATTTAATGACAATTTAAAAATAGACTTTTTAATTGGTGCAAACTCTAATCATACAGATTTCAATAAAGTTGGTGTATATAGTTCAAATCAACAAGTATTTGATTTCTTTGATCATTCTGGATTTGTTGACCATGCAACAGAGGTTGATTTTGATGAGGATGGTGAAAATGATATTGACACTGAGCATCACCAAACTAGAAATATTGTTGGTGTTTATGGATCGCTTGGTTTTGATATAAGTGGTTGGTTATATCTTAATTTTTCTGGTAGAAATGACTGGGTATCTAACACTAAAGTAAATAACTCATTATTTTACCCATCTGCTAGTTTATCATTTATACCTACAAGTGCTTGGCCTGGCATTAAATCTGACAATGGTTTAAATTATTTAAAATTAAGAGCTGGTTACGGAACATCTGCAAACTTTGCAACTGGATATCCTACTGTAACAACATTAACTTTAAATACTCAAGGTTGGGTTGACACTACTAGTAATACCACTAGTTCTTCTGTAGGAAATCCTAATATCAAACCTGAATTGTTTACTGAAGTTGAATTCGGTTTAGAGGGTAAGTTTTTTAGAAGAATTAATTTAGATTTCTCTTATTACGAAAGAGTTACTAACGATTTAATCATACAAGACCAACCTATTGCTGTAAGTTCTGGAGCAAGTGAAACTGACACTAACATTGGTCAAATAGACTCTTGGGGTGTTGAAGTTGATTTAGGACTTGATATTATTAGAAGAGCAGATGGTTTTAACTGGAACTTTAATGTTAACTATACAACCTATGAAAGTGAAGTAACAGATCTTGGACAAGATACTGACTTAATCATTTATACAGGTTATTCTAATTTAGGAAATGGAGCTAGAGTTGGTTACCCGCTAGGTTCTATTTTTGGTTCACGTATTGCTCGTGATGCTGATGGCAACTTATTAGTTGATGGAGTTGGTAATTATGCTTCTGAAGAAATTGATGAAGACGGATTACTTCCTTTTATTGGAGATCCAAATCCTGATTTTGTTATGAATTATACAAATACATTTTCATACAAAGGTCTTTCTTTAACAGTTGCAATAAACCATACTTCTGGAGGTGATATGTACACCACTACAGTTGCGACTCTTATGGGTAGAGGATTAACAACAGATTCTGTTGATAGATTATCTACTTTTATATTACCTGGTATTAGTCAAGAGACTGGTGAAGTAAATGATTTGCAAATAAACAATTCAAACTTTTATTTTGACAATGGTTTTGCAAGTCCTGCTAGCGAATTATCAATTTATGATGCTTCTGTAGTAAGATTAAGAGAAGTAACTTTAGGATACTCTATTCCTTCTAAATTATTAGACAAAACTCCATTTGGAAAATTAACTATAAAAGCTAGTACTTATAATATGTGGTACGATGCTTATAATATGCCAGAAGGAACAAACTTCGACCCTAATACAGCAGGTCTTGGAGCAGGAAACGGACAAGGTTTTGACTTTTTAACAGGTCCTAGTAGTAAAAGATATGGTTTTAGTATAACTGCATCATTCTAATATAAAAAACAAAATTAAGATGAAAAAAATAAATAAAATTCAAATACTATTACTTCTATTTCTAGGATTTTCCTTTATCTCTTGCGAGACTACAGATCTAGATTTATTAAATGACCCTAACGAGATTACTATTGAAAATGGTAATTTGGAACGTTTTATGGTTGCCATACAAGTTGATTATGCAAATTTTTCAGAAGATATGGGTAGAAATGGTGGTCGATTAGTTAGACTGGAACAAATGGGTAGTCCATCCTATGCTAATGCTTTTGACCCTGCTAGTACAAATGAAGAGTGGGGATTAGCGTACCAAGGAATGTTTTCTGATATAAAAATTGCTGAAGGCCTAGCTATAGAACTAGAAGCAAATAAGCATCTTGGAGTTATGAAAATAATACAAGCATCTACATTAATGACATTAGTAGATTACTTTGGTGATGTACCTTTTTCAGAAGCTAGTAATCTAACAGAGTTTCCAAACCCAAGCGCAGACGATGACGCTTCTGTTTATGCAGCTGCATTAGTTATGCTAGATGAAGCGATTGCATATTTAAATCAAGATGGCTTAGGTTTAGAAAATGATTATTTCTATGCTAATGATTTTGACAAGTGGATAAAACTTGCAAATACTTTAAAAATGAATGCTTATGTAAACACTAGATTAGTTGATGCTAATGCAGCAAGTAACTTTAATGCAATTGTTAACTCAGGGAATTACATAACTTCTACAGATGAGGATTTTCAATTTACTTGGGATGTTGTAAATAATGCAGACATAGATTCAAGACACCCTGCTTATGGAGCAGATTACACTTCTGCAGGAGCTTCAAGATATAGATCTAATTGGTTAATGGACGAAATGCTATATGACAATGACCCTAGAAGGAGATATTATTTCTTTAGACAAAACGATTGTACTCCTAGTGGTATAGGTGTAGATGGCGATGTATGTCCTGCTGAGCCTGACACTTTATTTTGTTCAACTGATTCACGTCCTTCACATTACCCAGGAAGCATGGTGTTTTGTTGGGTAGATGCTGGTTATTGGGGTAGAGATCACGGTTTTGGTGGTGGTATTCCACCAGATTCTTTTTCAAGAACTGTTGTAGGTGTTTATCCTGCTGCTGGAAATTTTGATGATGATCGTTTTTCTTCTATTGGATTAGAACTAGGAGGACAGGGAGCTGGAATAACACCTATTATGTTAGCTTCTTGGTCACAATTTATGATTTCAGAAATGAATTTAGTTAGCGGAAATGTTGGCGGTGCTAATGCAGCAATGCAACTTGGTATGGAAATTTCTATTGCTAAGGTAATGAGTTTTGGCTCTAAAGATCCAGAAGGTGATTTATCTTATGCACCAACCTCTGGTGATGTATCTACTTATATTTCTAATACAGCTGATGCTTTTGCAAATGCTAGTAATGATGGTCGCTGGGAAATATTTTCATTACAACATTTAAAAGCTCATTATGGTAATGGATCTGATGGTTATAACATGTACCGAAGAACTGGATACCCACATTCTTTACAATTTAATATTGAAGAAAATCCGGGTAATTTTGTAAGATCATTCTTTTACCCTGCAGATGAAGCTAATACCAATAGTAGTATTCAACAAAAATCAAATGTTGATGGTCAAGTGTTTTGGGATAACAATCCTCCTTCACCTGGTTTTCCATCAGCTAACTAATTTTTAAAATAATAAATTATGAAAAACATATTTAAAACATTATTAATAATATTAGTTGCTTTTGGTATCACTTCTTGTGAAGACAGTGATTTACAAATAGATCAACTATATGACAATGTAGATACTTCTGGTTCTGTATTAAGAATTATAGACTATCCAGCAGATTTAGTAAATTTAACTGGAGGTGAAATTGTTCCTAATACTATAGATTTTTTATTCGAAGTACAACAAGGAGATGGTTCTATGACACCTGATTTTAAAGAAGTCAGAATTTATTTAACCCCTTATGATGATCAAGATTTAGTGTTTTTAACTGTAGATGTTGATGGTAACGAAATTGGTGAGAGTTTATATAAAACTATACCTGCATCAGAGTTTGCTGAATTGAGTGTAATTAATGGATTACCTCAATCAAACTATAATACAGAAACTAGATTTTTACTAGACGATTATTGGGCTACTGCTGTTTTTGGTAAGGCTAACCCAATTGTTGTAAATCGTTTCGAGTTAGAAATGAATGATGGTAGAGTTTGGACAGATTCTAATGCTGGAGCAACATTAAGTGGTCCTTATTTTGAATCTCCATTTTTAACTAGAACTATTTTTAAAGTAAATGAAGGGATTCAAACAAAAATGAAAGTAGATGAAGATGAACCAGAAGTTGGGGAAGAACTTAAATTTACTTTAGAGGTTAAAAATGTTGGTGATGAAGAACTTGGTTTTACAGTTACTAATGTTTCAATGAATGCATTGTTACCTTCAGGAGTTACATTTGGTTATCTTGATGAAGATTATGAAGAAGAAGATTATAATCCAGTAACAGGAGTGTGGACAATAGGTGATATTGATCCAACTGTAAATAAAAAACTAATATTTTATGCTACTGTAGATGCTGCTGATGTAGGTACAAATATTACTTATACAGTTGAAGAAGCAATTGGCGATCAACGTAACCCAGTTGTTGATCATGATAAATTAACAGTTACTATGATTGTTCAAGAATAATATGTAAAACTATTTTAGTTTTTAAATATTTAAAAAAGGGATTTTCAATAAAGAAAATCCCTTTTTTTTTAATCAAAATACCAAGATTTTAACAAAAACTTTAAAATTAAATTCCTATATTTGTAATTCATTAACTTTTTAAAAACTTAATATTATGAAAAAAAATTATTTTTTAGTTGCATTATTTGCACTAGCTATGGTTAGTATGAATGCACAAATTGACCCTTTCGAAGATGATATGGAAAGCTATCCTGTAGGACAGCCTATTTTTGAAGCTCATTGGACCGATTGGGGTTGTGGTGGTGGTGCTGGATGTGCTATTATCTCATCTGCTGCTTATGCTCATGATGGAGTTCAATCTGGATTAATACCTGGAGACGGGACTACAGATGCTGTATTAGATTTAGGAAACAAAATATTTGATATCTGGGCATTAGAATTATACATGTATATCCCAGCTGGTAAAGAAGGATATTATAACTTACAAGGTGAAGTACCAATTGGTGCTGGTGAGTGGATTGTAGGTAACTTTTACTTTAACCAAGATGGTGCTGCTCCTGGAGTAGGTGTAATTGATGATGCTGTTGGTGCTCCAGTTAATTTTACTTACCCTGAAGATCAGTGGTTTAGAATTGCAACGAACTGGAATATCGAAAATGGTATTTCTTTAGCTACATGGAATATGTCTGTTGATAATGTTATCGTAATTGATTATGATACTCCTTTTACTAAGGCAGATGGAACTCCTCCAACTAGTTTAGGTGGAATTGATTATTATTCAGGTAACACTAACCATGAGTTCTACATGGATTCATTTATTTATATAGATGAAGAAATTGATTTGTTAGGTACTGTTAGTTTTGAAGCTACTGGTTTCAGATCTGCTTTAAACAACAACATCTTAACTTTACAAGCTAATGAAGAAATTTCTAACGTATCTATTTACAATATGTTAGGACAAGAAGTTTACAGATCTTCTACAAATACTTCTTCAGTAAACATGTCTAGTTATGCTAACGGAACTTACATTGTTAAAGTTAACATTGAAGGAACTGAAGGAACTGTTAAAATAGTAAAATAAGAATAACACAAATTATTTTTATATTATAAAGGCTGTCTTAATTGACAGCCTTTTTTTATAGATTAAAATATATAAACGTTAATTATTAGATTAGTATGGGACAAAAGGAAAATACAATATTTGGTATATATCCAGTACAAGAAGCATTATCTTCAGATATAGTAGTAGATAAATTATTTGTTCAAAAAGATAGTTCAAATCCAAAAATTGAAGAAATATTAAAGACTATAGAAGTCAGCGATATTTCTATTTCTCACGTTCCTACAGAAAAACTAAATCGACTTACAAAAGGAAATCATCAAGGGATTGTAGCAATCACCTCTCCTATTTCATTTCATTCCATAGAAGAAGTTGTTGAAAAAGCTTTAGCTAAAGATAAGACCCCTCTATTTTTAGTTTTAGATCAAATTAGTGATGTAAGAAATTTTGGTGCTATAATTCGTACTGCAGAATGTACTGGTGTAGACGCTATTATTATTCAGAAAAAAGGAGGAGCTCCTGTAACTGGAGATACTGTAAAAACTTCAGCTGGTGCAATTTTTAAAATTCCAATCTGTAAGGTAGATCATATTAAAGATGCTATATTTTATCTTCAAGCTTCTAATATCGAAACTATTTCTGCTACAGAAAAAACAGATCAAAGCATTTATGATTTAGATTTAAAAAAACCTATTGCAATTATTATGGGTTCTGAAGGAAAAGGAATTTCAAAATCTATTTTAAATATTGTAGATCATAAAGCCGCTATACCCTTAAAGGGCGATATTAACTCATTAAACGTTTCTGTGGCTTGTGGTGTCTTTCTATACGAAACACTTCGGCAAAGAAGCTTATAGAACTTCATTTAGTTTGTTCCACGCAGGTATCTAGAATTAATCATCTATCAATAATTGTTTTAGATAATATTTTGTATTTTTACTAGTAACTCATTAACTTTTAAATACTAAATATTATGAAAAAACATTATCTTTTAGTTGCATTATTTGCACTAGCTACGCTTAGTATGAATTCACAAATTGATCCTTTCGAAGATGATATGGAAAGTTATACTCTTGGACAGCCAATTTCTGAAGCGCATTGGACCGATTGGGGCTGTGGTGGTGGAGCTGGATGTGCAATTATTGCAGATGGAACTTATGCTCATGATGGCTCTCAATCTGGATTAATACCTGGAGACGGAACTACAGATGCTGTGCTAGACTTAGGTAACAAAATATTTGATATCTGGACTTTAGAATTCTACATGTACATCCCAACAGGTAAAGAAGGATATTTTAACCTTCAAGGAGAAGTGCCAATTGGTGCTGGAGAATGGATTGTTGGAAATATTTATTTTAACCAAGATGGTGCTGCTCCTGGAACTGGTGTAATTGATGATGCTGTTGGCGCTCCAGTTAATTTTTCTTACCCTGAAGATGAGTGGTTTAGAGTTGTTATGAACTGGAATATCGAAAATGGAATTTCTTTAGCTACTTGGGATATGTCTGTTGATAATGTTATTGTTATTGATTATGACACTCCGTTTACTAGTGCAGATGGCACTCCCCCAACTAGTGTAGGTGGAATTGATTTTTGGTCTGGTAATACAAACCATGAATTCTATTTGGATTCATTTATTTTTTTAGATGAATTCTTTTCAACTGAAGATTTTGCTGCCACAGGATTTAAATCATCTTTAAAAAACAACATCTTAACTTTACAAGCAAATGAAGAAATTTCTAGCGTATCAATTTACAATATGTTAGGACAAGAAGTTTACAGATCTTCTACAAATACTTCTTATGTAAACATTTCTAGTTATGCTAACGGAACTTACATTGTTAAAGTTAACATTGCAGGAACTGAAGGATCTGTTAAAATAGTAAAATAAGCATCACACAAATTATTTTTATATTTAAAAGGCTGTCTTAATTGACAGTCTTTTTTTATAGATTAAATTAAATTAACATTAATTATTTTGTTATATATCTGAGCTATGAAATAATTAACTGTCGTTAAATACTTATGTAATTATTTTGTATTTTTACTAGTAACTCATTAAATTTTAAATACTAAATATTATGAAAAAACATTATTTTTTAGTTGCATTATTTGCATTAGCTATTCTTAGTATGAATGCACAAATTGATCCTTTCGAAGATGACATGGAAAGTTATACTCTTGGACAGCCAATTTCTGAAGCTCATTGGACAGATTGGGGCTGTGGTGGTGGTGCTGGTTGTGCAATTATTGCAGATGGAACTTATGCTCATGATGGCTCTCAATCAGGTTTAATACCAGGAGACGGAACTACAGATGCTGTTTTAGATTTAGGAAACAAAATATTTGATAACTGGGCAATAGAATTTTACATGTATATCCCAACAGGTAAAGAAGGATATTTTAACCTTCAAGGGGAAGTACCAATTGGTGCTGGAGAATGGATTGTAGGAAACATTTATTTTAACCAAGATGGCGCTGCCCCTGGAGTAGGTGTAATTGACGATGCTGTTGGCGCTCCTGTTAATTTTTCTTACCCGGAAGACCAATGGTTTAGGATTGTTATGAGATGGAACATTGAAAACGGTATTTCCTTGGCAACATGGACTATGTCTGTAGATAATGTTATCGTTATTGATTATGACACTCCGTTTACTAGTGCAGATGGCACTCCCCCAACTAGTTTAGGTGGAATTGATTTTTGGTCTGGTAATACAAACCATGAATTCTATTTGGATTCATTTATTTTTATAGATGAATTCTTTTCAACTGAAGATTTCGCATCTACAGGATTTAAATCAGCTTTAAACAACAACATCTTAACTTTACAAGCTAATGAAGAAATCTCTAAGATATCTATTTACAATATGTTAGGACAAGAAGTTTACAGATCTTCTACAAATACTTCTTCCGTAAACATGTCTAGTTATGCTAACGGAACTTACATTGTAAAAGTTAACATTGCAGGAACTGAAGGATCTGTTAAAATAGTAAAATAAGCATAACACAAATTATTTTAATATTTGAAAATGCTGTCTTAATGGACAGCCTTTTTTTTATAGATTATATAAACAATAATTTTAAAGAAATTCTGGAAACAAAGAATCTTATAAATCCTTTTTAGGACTATCTGAGTTACTTTTCAATGTATATCTAATAGTAAATGTATTTGGTTTTCTACTTATTATCGTTTTGTCAATTTTAGCTTCTTCAAGATTAGTATCCGGAATGGATTCTATAAAATTACCATCTTCATCAAAATGTTGTAAAAATAGATCGTCTTCAGGCTTAAAATCTTCCTTTTCCCAAACATATCTTTTTTGTGCAATGGGATTTTTCTTGAAAATAATTGCAAATAAAATTCCAACCAAAAAACCAGACAAATGTCCTTCCCATGATATTTTGGGATCCGTAGGAAATATATACCAAATAAAGCTTCCATATAAAAATATTACCATAAAAGATAAAGCAGTTAGCTGGTATTGCTTAGAAAATATACCTTTAAACATTAAAAATGCAGTCAGCATATAAATAACGCCACTAGCTCCAATATGCAAGGAAGGTCTCCCAATAATCCAGGTAAGTAGTCCTGTTAGGATTAAACCAAAAATTAAAACTTTCCAACGTATGTTTCTATAAAAGTAGAATAAGGCTGTGCTTAATACCACTAATGGGACAGAGTTATTAAATAAGTGTTTCACATCTCCATGGATAAAAGGCCCAAATAAGATTCCTTGCAAGCCTTTTAATTCTCTTGGATAAATACCCAAGTAATTAAAATTTAAATTAAAGCGGGATTCTAACCAAAACACACCTACTATAATTAATAGAATAAGTAATGGATAAATAATCACGTCTGTAGAAAATTGTAGTTCTTTTTTAATCGACATACTTTTTTTAATTCAAAAAACAGTCCTTTCTTCAAATTTAGGATAAATTGTCAGTAAACAGACATTAATTAAATTGTATTTTTACAGGCATGAGTATACCCTTAGCAGAACGCATTAGACCTAATACTTTAGACGAATATTTAAGCCAGGAACAATTAGTTGGTACCGAAGGAGCTATTACTGCACAATTAAAAACTGGGGTGCTTTCCTCTATGATATTTTGGGGTCCTCCTGGTACAGGAAAAACTACGTTAGCTACTATTATTGCAAACCAATCTAAGCGACCTTTTTATTCTTTAAGTGCAATAGATAGCGGTGTTGCTGCGGTTAGAAAAGTGATAGATGAAGCTAAAAAAAGCGACACCCTTTTTACAACAAAAAATCCAATTTTATTTATCGATGAAATACATCGGTTTAGTAAATCACAGCAAGATTCTCTTTTAAAAGCAGTAGAAAAAGGCTGGGTTACTTTATTTGGCGCTACTACAGAGAATCCCAGTTTTGAAGTGATCCCTGCCCTCCTATCCCGTTGTCAGGTTTATGTTTTAGAATCGTTTAGCAAAAAAGATTTAGAGGCACTTTTAGAACGTGCTATCCTTAAAGATGAATTGTTATCTAAAAAAAACATCCACCTAAAAGAAACCGAAGCTTTATTGAGAATTTCTGGAGGTGATGCTAGAAAATTATTGAATATTTTAGAACTAGTTGTCCTTTCTGAAGTTGGAGATGAAATTACAATAACCAATAAAATGGTATTGCAAAAGGTTCAGAAAAACACCGTTTTATACGATAAAACAGGAGAGCAGCATTACGATATAATTTCAGCTTTTATAAAATCGATTAGAGGCAGTGATCCTAATGCAGCGGTGTATTGGCTCGCTAGAATGATTGAGGGTGGAGAAGATTTAAAATTTATAGCAAGAAGACTTCTTATTTTGGCTTCGGAAGATATTGGTAATGCAAACCCAACAGCATTAGTATTTGCGAATAACACATTTCAAGCAGTAACTACCGTTGGTTATCCTGAAGCGCGGATTATTTTAAGTCAATGTGTGATTTATTTAGCCACTTCCCCCAAAAGTAATGCGTCCTATATGGCAATTAAAGAAGCACAACAATTGGTAAAACAAACAGGAGATTTATCGGTGCCATTACCTATTAGAAATGCTCCAACCAAATTAATGAAAGAGTTGGGTTATGGTAAAGAATACCAATATGCACATAACTATGATGGTAATTTTGCTATTCAGGAATTTTTACCGGAAGAAATTAAAGACACAAGATTCTATTCTCCAGGAAATAATCCTAAAGAAAATAGTCTAAGAATCTATTTGAAAAGTCTTTGGAAAGACAAATACGGATATTAATTCTCTAATTTAAAAATAGTTGATCCTTTTTTATTTTCAATACTTAAATTTTTAGAAGAATCGAATTCAGCATTTGATTTTACTTCATTGCTATCTGTAAAAGTTACTTCATTAGCCAATACACTAAGTTTTCCTATTAATAATAAACCATCTTCAGAATCATTGGACTCTTCATAAAAGGAATATCCTTCTTTTGTTTTACGAAGCAAATAGGTTTTTCCAGCATTCGTATAATTTGAAAATTTTGCTGTTGGGAGGTTTTCTATTGCATTTGACTCTATAGTATTGGAAGGTTTCTCTTTTGGTTTCTTATCTACTGTTTCTTTAGCAACAACAGGAACCGCTACAACTTTTGCAGCGTTCTTACTCGTCTTTTTTACATTTTTATCTATAGCAACTTCCTCATAAGTACTTATAGGTTTCTGATTTACATATAGATCTCGAACATCTCTAAAAGCCTCTCTGGCAGCTTCATAATAGGCTTTTCTGTAATCTTTAACATCACTTTTTCCTTTTTGACTTCTAAAAACCTCAGTCCCGTCACAATCCCGTATAATCATTTCCACTTTAGTAATTAGAAATCCAGGTTTTCCTTCTGCATCTGCATATAAACCATCACAGCGCCTAACATTATCTGGAACTTCATCTTTAAAATAAGCATGAAATCCATGTTTATTATAAAGAAATTTAATAAGTGAATTTAAATCGTATTTGTCCTTTTCATCTTGAAATTCGAATTGATCTGAAACAATTATATAACTATAATCACTCAATGACTTTTGAGAAAAACTCTTAGTTGTCAAGCATATAAATAGAACTAATAGTACATAATATTTTTTCATTCCTTATCAATAATTATATTAAAGCCTAATTGTAAAGATACACTTTTTGCTTTTGCAATATTTTGATACCATTGTAAATTATCGGCCATAATATAAAAATTTACTACACCCATATTCGCAACAAAACCCAAGCCAATATTCGCAGCAGAATAAGAATCTATGGTATAGGTTGCCTTTGTAGAAAAATGATCTGAAAAACGTCGGTAATAAAAAAGAGTGGCTGCCATTTGTGGTCCTTTTGGACGAAACATACTATAATACTGAAATCCAACAGATTGATTAAACGATTGGTTCTCACCCATTTTTAAACAATTACACTCTCCACTACCACCTATTGCTTTCCCAAAATTATATTTTATGGAGGTATTCACTTTAACTGGTCGAAATCTAGTATAGGAATTATTTAAGGTATCTACTTCAAAAGTGTCTTCAATTTCATCGATTAAATCATCATAGTAATCATTTGTAGATTCTCCGTCTTCAAGAGCTGGGAATAAAAGCTCTATACCATCTAGAATATATTCTCCCCTTACTTGATAGGTTTCTACATCTTTTGTGTAAAATATTGCTCCTACATCTAAAAAGCTAGCACTTGCGGTCCATTTTTCATTAATTTCATAAGTCCCTCCTAAATCCATTCCGAAGCCGTTATTTCCACCAAAAAAAGCACGGCCCATAATTTCACTTACTACTTGAGAGGATCCATCTAAATCTTCTAGAGATGCAATTCCAGAAGTTTCAACAGTAATATCTGCATTACTAACAATGTGCTCATAAATATTATTATCTGTTTCGCTTAATCGTGTGGTAAAAGACCCTTTATTATTAGTACTTCTATAACTTAACATACTGGAGTAAATTTTGAACCTAGCACCTAAAGTTAATTTTTCTGTCACTTTTTTATTGGCTCCAAAATGATAGATGGTAAGCAATTCACCTGTTGTACTAATTTCACCTAAATCGAATTTTTTTCCTATATAATTGGCATTTCCTTCCCAAGCTAATGTTGCTAAATCTTTAGGGAAATATAAAATAAAGTCTAATTCTTGATACACACCTCCCGAAAAATAAATGTCCTTATTATTCTTCCATCCAAAACTTATAATTTCTAATTGTTCAGTAGCAGTGAAAAAATCGGTATTTTTTAAATTATGTATGCTATTGGTTATCCTATCATTAATATCATCATTAGAATCTTTAAAAATGTCAAAGGCAGATACTCCAGACGATCCACCATTAAAATGAATTTGTGACAAAAAAGGAATTCCAAAATGATAGTCATAATTAACGATACTTCCAGGATTAAGCATCATGGATTGAGGAACTTCTTCTAATCCAAAAAGGACTTGTTTATTTTGAGCATTAAACAATACCACCCAAAACATGAATATACATGTTATTAGGTTTTTCATTGTTCAATTCTTAAATAGTATGTAGTTTTTGATTGTAAATTTAATGTTCCTTCTAAATTATCAACAGGTGATGAAGCAATGAGGTTAACAATAACTTTTCCTGCATTGGTTAACAATAACATACTTTCACCTTCAAAGTTCTCTATATGTTCTGTAATCAATGGCGCTGTTATAGAGCCTGCACCAATAGGAATTATTATTTCATATTGAAGCTCCTCATTATCATCTAAAAATTTATATTCAGAAACAAAATTAACAGGAAAGCTATTGGTATATTTAAAATAGAATTCCGCTCTTATCAAATTGTCCACTATAAACTCATCGTTTAAAAAATCAAAGTTAGTAGTGTCGGAAACAATTATATTATTAGCTCCAATTTCTGAGAAACTTTCCGAATCTAAATTATAAAACAAAAAGTCCAATTCTACGACTGGAGTAACTAATATATCGTCTGTTTGGTCAAAATCGGTATCTTTTACACAAGCTGTAAAAAACAGCATGGCAATGCCTATTGAAAGAAGCAGGTTAGGTTTTAAATTCATAATTGTTGGGACAATTTAAATTATAACGCAATATATAACAGAAATATTACCCCTACAAATGTCTTTTTATGTCAAGTAAGTGGTCTACTATAGTATATTTCTTAGGAATAGATTCTTTTCTATAATTATAATACATCGTTTCCATACCTACATTTTCTGCGCCTAAAATATCCGCTTCAAAAGTATCTCCAATCATTATACTAGAAGAAGGACTTGCATTTGCCTTTTTTAACGCGGAAGTGAAAATTAAAGGATTTGGCTTTTTCACACCAACTTCTTCAGAAGTAGTAACTGTAGAGAAATGCTTGTTAATACCACTGTTTTTTAATTTTAAATGCTGTACATCATTAAATCCATTGGTAATAATATGAAGCGTATACTTTTCAGCTAAATAATCTAAAATCATCTCAGCACCATTAAAAAGATGGTTATCTCCAGGTAATTCCTCGATATAGGAATCCGCTAATTCATCTATCTTTTCTAATGTATAATTCAACTTGAATACTGAAAATGTTTCTGAGAGTCTTCCTCTTCTTAATTCTATTTTACTCACTTTATCTTCTCTAAAAAGTTTCCAATAACTGAAATTTATAGGCTCGTAAACATTTATAAAATCCTCCACTGCTATAGCTATGGCATGTTTTTTGAAAACCCTTTTAAAAGCTAGCATGGAGTTTTTATCAAAATCCCAGAGGGTATGATCCAGATCAAAAAAAACATCGGTAACAATTCTATTATTCATTTTTTTTTATTTTAATAAAGACTCTTTTGTTAGACTTTTAAAAAGATCTTGCCACACTTTATTAGATTTTATAGTACTAAAATCTTTATTGGAAAAAAGTATAGAGAATGTCCCATTTACTTGTTTTACAGAAGTAAATAATTCTTCAAATTTGCCTGTTATCTTCGATTTTTTATCGTCTATAAATGCGCTTGTTGCAAAAGCAATTGGATGAATTAATAAAGGAGATACAATTTCATAATCTAGGTCATAAAATAAATATGGTGTACAGGAACTAGCCCTAAACCCAGATTGATTTTCATACACCATTGAAAAATCCTCTTCCACTTCTAATTCAACTAAACTTCTATAATTATGAGGAAGGTTAACCATAAACTGTGAGTTCATAGAACTTATCAAGTTTCTATTGGTGATTTTTTCCAACTGGTTTTTCTCCTTTTTAAGAATATGAAAATCCTTTAGAGAATCTTTAGAGAAAATTAATCCAATCTGTTTATAGTCTGAAACCCTTTTAATAAGCAGTCTAAACTTTTTCTTTCTAAAATTAGTGCCTTCAATAAAATTTACTGCTTCTCCTAGTAAAAAGAAAACCGTAAGCTTTGTTTTATGTTCCTTAACCGCATTAATTATCCATTCGAAAGTATTATAAGGGTCTTCTTTAATACCTAAAACCACACCAATCCTTTTAATTGCATTTCTAAGATTAAGGTTTATTACATCTTTCACAAAGCCTGAAATAGATCTTAAAACACCTTTTTGTTTATAGGCAAACGGTTCCTGTGCATTTATCAAATTATGAACAACCATTTTTTTCCTTGGAAAAATTAATTGTGGAAATGATTTTTCTAATACTTCTTTAAACTTATAAGCCCATATATCTACCAAAGGATATTGTAATAAATCTTCCTTATAAACTAAACTTTCCGAAGCAAGAAAACGTCCTTTTTCATCTTTTACATGAGGTAAATATTCCTCATACCTACTTAGTAGATAAAAACTTGCAGAAAATATATCGAAGGGTAAGCTACTCTTTTCACTAACAGAAAAAAAACATTTGGTCTCTTCCCATTTTCTAATAGAAATATCAATACTTTCAAAACCCTGTTGTGTTAATAATCCCGAACTCTGAATAAACAATTCGTTTCCCAATGGCTTTTTTCCATAAGATAATTTAGGTCCAGAATAAGCGATAAATTCCTCTATAATATTGGTAAAACTAATTTCAATTCCCAATACTCGAAAACAGATGTGTTTAAAGGTATAGGTTATTCTATGAGTAGATTTAAGTGTATAAATTAATAACATAAATAATTTTACAGAAGACTTTCATCAGCAAAGCTAAAATACGCTTTTTCGGTAATAATTACATGGTCCAAAACTTTAATATCTAAACTTTCACCAGCTTTTTTTAACTTTTGTGTAATTTGTTTATCAGCTTGACTAGGCTTTAAAGTCCCCGAAGGGTGATTATGTGTTAATATAAGTCCTACAGCTCCTAATTGCAATGCCGTTTTAAGCACCAACCTTACATCTACCAGAGTTCCAGTAATCCCTCCTTTACTTAATTGTGATTTTTGCAATACCTTATTAGAATTATTTAAATATACTATCCAAAATTCTTCATGCGGTAATTCTCCAATTATGGGTTGCATTAATTCGAAAACTGAATTACTGGATGTTATTTTTTTCTTCTCTAAAGCTTCGGCTCCTCTACGTCTTCTTCCCAATTCTAAAGCGGCTATGATGGTTACTGCTTTCGCTTCTCCTATACCTTTAAAATCCATTAATTCGCTAGTAGATAGTTTCCCTAATTCATTTAAATTTAAGGCTGTACTTGCTAATATTCGTTTACTTAAAGCTACAGCACTTTCATTACGACTTCCAGAGCCAATTAAAATTGCAATAAGCTCGGCATTGCTCAGAGAACTCTTTCCTTTCTGAAGTAATTTCTCCCTTGGTCTGTCATCTTCACTCCAATTCTTTATGGAGAAGGATGCTTTTTTATCTTTCAAAATAATTGATTTTCTAATCAGGGAGGTACTAAAGATAATGATGTATATTTAAACTGAAAAATATTTATATGAAATCATTATTTGAAACAGAAGTATTTGAAGAAATAAAATCTAGAATTAACAAACTAGAGGAGCAAACAAAAGCCACTTGGGGAAAAATGAATGTTGGCCAAATGGCAAAACATTGTCAGGCTCCATTTGAAGTTATAAACGGCAATATTAAACCAAGTTTTAAGGTTGGCTTTTTAAAAAAATTGATGTTTTCTATGATGAAACCTATGATGTATAATGACAAGTTATGGAAGCATAATGTACCTACCGGTAAAGAGTTTATTATAGATTATGATGTTGATTTTAATCAAGAAAAAACAAACTTACTTACTTTGGTCAAGCAATTCCACGAAAGAAAAAATCAAGAAGAATGGAGTCCTCATCCCATTTTTGGGAAATTTAAAAAAGAACAATGGGGCAAAATGAATTATAAACATTTGGACCATCACTTAAGACAATTTGGAGTTTAATATTTATAATTATGTATCCACCAAAACACCATCAAACTAACGACCAACAAAAAATGATTGCTGTTATAAAACAGTATCCGTTTGCAATGTTAGCATCTGTTAAAGAAGGAAATCCTTTAATCACTCATATTCCAATTATTTACAATGAAGCTACTGGTAAATTAGTTGCTCATATAGACAAATACAATCCTCAAGTAGCAAGTTTAAAAGATGGAGCAGAAGTTACTGTTGTATTTAGAGGTCCAGACTGCTATATATCTCCAAGTGTTTATACCACAAAACAATTACCAACTTGGAATTATATCATTGTTCATATTAAAGGAATTGTTTCGTTAATAAACGATCCAGAAGAAGCAAAAGATACCATGATTGCTATGACTCAATTTTTAGAAGGAACAGATCAAAAATTTGTATTAGACAAGGATAATAGAGGAATGCGGAATTTGATTAATTATATTCAAGCTTTTGAAATAGAAATAACTCATTGGGAAGGGAAATTTAAACTTTCTCAAGACAAAAAACAACAAGACCAAGAAAATGCAAAACAGGAATTAATAAAAAAATCCCGTGAGGATATCACAGGGTTTATTGATGATTTGTATTTATAAATTAATCTATTATTTCAAATTCAATCAATCGTTTTTCCCAATAATGATATGGATTTGAAACACCAGAATATTCTCTATAGATTTCTCCTTTTTCATCAGAATAATATTGCCTATCTCTTCCTAAAAAAATATCACCTGTTTCTGGTTGAATTGCAAATATTTCGTTTTGATTGCATTCAAAAGATCCAGCAGGCATATCAATTATTTCTAGTTCTTCTATTAAAACTCCATAGGTATCCCCCCAAACATTATCAGAAATTAAATATTCCTCAAAATTTTCATTTGAGAATAAAAAATGATGGTTATCATCTATTAAATACCCCAACGAATCTCTTTTGTTTATATAGGTAATTCCATTTTCTGGTGCACAAGGAGGGAAATTATTCTCATTCCCTGTAGTAGTGCTTTTAAAAACATAAAAAGTTTCTTCATCTATTATTGTTGTTTCAATAATTTCCACTTCTTCAATGACCCCAGTAGTTTCAAACTCTTCCGTTTGACCTATTCTCTTAAAATATTCATACTTCCAAGTATTGCCTATTTTTAAGGCATAGAAATTCTCGACAACTTCTTGCTCTTCTGTTGAGGAATCGTCATCATTATTACAAGAAATAAAAAATAGGGATAGAAATAAACTTACATAAAAAACTCTTTTCATAATTATTTGGATTTGGTTAATAAGAGTAGTTTTTAGTATAAGCTAGTAGTGTTTATAACAAAAAAACGAGTTAGGATTGTATTTAGTATTTCTTAAGAAATTAAACTTTTCACCTCTTCTAAATCTAATCCTCCATAATCTCCACTACTCATTAATAATAATGAAGTGTTTTCAAATTGTTGCGAAAACAAAAAGTCTTTAAATTCAGTAGGATTGGTATATATAATTAGATCTTCTCTTTGAAAAGCGTCCTCAATTTGCTTTGCCGAAATTTCCTTTAACTTTTTAATTTCAACTGCATGAGGAGAATAAAACACCACTGCTTCATCTGCAGCATCTAATGCGCCTTTGTATTCGGTTAAAAACTCAGGATTCAAACTACTATAAGTATGTAGCTCCAAACAAGCAATTAATTTTCGATCTGGGTATTGGTTTTTTAATGCCTGCGTTGTTGCCAAAACTTTTGAAGGAGAATGTGCAAAATCTTTATAAGCAATATTAGTTTCGGTTTCTGCAATTTTCTCTAATCGTTTACTAGCCCCTTGAAAAGTTGAAATCGCCTCATAGAAATCGTCTTCATCTACTCCCATTTGCTGGCATATCCATTTGGCGCCAGCTAAATTATTCAAATTGTGTTTTCCAAATATTTCTATCGGCATGGGACCTTCTTCGGTTTCTAATAAAGTAGTTCCATTTTCCACTGTATAATTAGGGGTCTGATAAGGGAATTTTCTAATGGTGTTTTCTGAGGCTTCTACCACATCCTTCACCTCAGCATCTTCTATATTATAGGTTATACTTCCCCCTTCCACAATGGAATCTACAAATATGGAGAACTGTTCTACATATCCTTTATAAGTAGGAAACACATTTATATGATCCCAAGCAATTCCACTAATTAAAGCAATATTGGGTTTGTATAAATGAAATTTTGGACGTCTATCGATAGGAGAACTCAAGTATTCATCCCCTTCTAAAACAATAAAATCATTTTCATCTGTAAGTTTTACCATCACATCAAAACCTTCTAACTGTGCGCCAACCATATAATCCACTTCTCTATTAAAATAATGCATTACGTGAAGAATCATAGAAGTGATAGTTGTTTTCCCATGACTTCCGCCAATAACAACTCTGGTTTTATTTTTAGATTGCTCGTATAAAAATTCTGGATAAGAATATATTTTAAGTCCTAATTCTTGTGCTTTTAATAATTCAGGATTATCCGCTTTGGCATGCATTCCTAAAACAATCGCATCTAAGTTTGAAGTGATTTTTTCTGGAAACCAACCCATAGTTTCGGGTAGAATTCCTTGCGCTTCTAATCTACTCTTTGATGGATTAAAAATTTCATCATCACTACCAGTAATCTGATCTCCTTTTAAATGTAATGCTAGGGCTAAATTGTGCATGGCTGATCCGCCAATAGCTATAAAATGTATTTTCATTTATATAAATTCTTTTCATGGTAAAGATACATAATTAGGTAGTTTCTATGCCTCAACTTGATACATAAACACATCAATAATATTAATCAAAATCACAAATTTAATATCAACTTCTTTTCTTTATGTGCGAGTTTAAATTCGGGTTGTGTTTCTAGTGCTTTGTTAATCCATTGAAGGGAATTAATCTTATCCTCTTTATGCTTATAGATTTGAGCAAGTCTTAATAAAGCCCATTCCATGGAAACCTCATCATCAGAAGAAAAATTTTCTATGTATTTTAATAACCCTTTCTCTCCTTTCACTAAGTCTATATTAAACAATGCAGATACTTCTCCTAATTGATAATTAAGATTGTTTATATCCAGTTTTTTGTTAGCTTCTTCAATAGTAGAAATAGCTTTTTGAGCTTCTTTATTCTTTTTATAAAAAGAGATTAGTTTATTAAAACAAGTTATGGAACCTCCAACTTCAATTGCTTTTTTGTAATTCTCTTCGGCTAGTTTAGTTTCATTATCATATTCATAAACATAACCTTTAGATAAATAGCCATCTACTGGCGAAAGGATTTGTAGTTCATTAGAAAATGCTAAAGCTTTTCTTATACTTCCTCCAAAAATTCCAGGTAATTCAGTATAATAAACTACCAATGCCCAACGAGAATCTATGTGTGTGGCATCTAATTTAGCAGCTGTTAAAAACTCTTCTTTGACGTCATTCATCATAAAAAGAGCAAATATTTTATAATTACTTAACGCATTTCTCCCTAAGGCTTCTCCATATTTATAATGGTAATTTGCATTATCTATATCTAATTCTAGAAGCTGTTCAAAAATAAGTGCGGCTTCTTCCCATTTATTTTGTATCGCATAGGTATTACCTAATTCTTCTAATGCTTTTATTTCTTCAACTAAAGATTGTCCAAAAGCGCAAAACGGAAATAATAGGATTAATAAATATTTAATCATTTTACGATTGTAAATTACTGTATTAACAATTATGTTGATATATATTAATAAATCTCAAAATTACAGTTATATAATTTATTATCTTTCAATTCTAATCTTAATATAAAATATTATGAATTCAAAAGTTTTTATGGTTATCAGGATTATTTTTGCTTTGGCATTATTATTTTTTGGGGCAAATAAATTATTTCATTTTATGGATCCACCTCCTCCTCCAGAAGAAGCGATGGGTTATTGGACTGCACTTACCGTAACAAAAACCATGACACTAGTGGCTATTGTTGAAATTATTGCCGGTTTAAGCTTAATTTTAAATAAATATGCTGCACTTATGATGCTTATTTTAATGAGTGTTTCTATAAACGCAATATTATATCATGCTACTTTAGATTCTGCAAGTATAGCTATGGCTGTAGTTTTATTACTGCTTAACATCCTTATGTTATATAATTATAAGGACTCCTATAAGGAATTACTTAAATGATGAATTAAAGAGGCGAAAGCCTCTTTTTTATTTTTTGGGAGGAAACCCTTTTAAAATCTTACTAATAAGTTCAAAATAATAATCATCCTTTTGTAATGGACTAGCTTTTACTTTTAACTCATCACTTCCTACGGCCTGCCAAACTAGCTTATCTTCTTTTTCATCGATAAAATCAAAAGTCAATTTCTGATTGATTATATCTCCACCAACAGGAACACCACCACTTACACCAACACTTCCATTATTTCCGCCTCCGCCCATACCAAACCCGATAGTAGTATTGGACTGACTTAAAAATTCTTTAGCAAAAAAGTTGATTAAAATTTGAGGAGATGAACTCTTTTCAAAACCTTGAGATTGCAAAATACTATCTGTAGCTTTCATAATTCGCATGTTATCCAAATTACTAAGTCCAGAATTTATATTGGGGTAAAAATCATAAGTCTTATAAACCGAAAATTCAGTTTGAGAATCGTAATCATAATTAACTGTTGCTCCACAAGAAACAAGTAGTACAGAAGTAACTAGAATAATTAAAATTTTCATTGCTTTTTTTCTTAAATATAAACAATTACAAGAAAACTATAATAATTATTCTTTTATAATTTTTATGGTACTACTTTCTTTATCTGTTTCAATAACTACAAAATAAATCCCATCAGATAAGCTTGAAAAATCGATTTTTTCATTTGTAGTTTCAAAAAGTTTTTTACCAATTAAAGAAAAAACAATGGCTTTATTATAAGTAAAATACTCAGATACATTAATGGTAAGTATTTCAGAAACTGGGTTGGGATAATATAAAAGTTGACTAGCCAATGAAGTCTCATTTGTATCTAATTTTGGATCATTAAAACCCTCTTGACAACTTAATTCAACCTCTTCTTCAGAATTACAACCCGGTGCATTATTATGAATGACTTTATATACTGTAGGTTCATTAATTATAGCACAAATTAAAGGATAGTTGCAAACTTCAAGGCTATCGTTATTTATCATTATTAGATCATCTAGTTCATTTGGAGAAATATAACTAATGTGCTCTAAATTGTTTAAGGCTGGGTTATCATTTATTAATATTCGTTTTGTTACTTTATTTAAACTTTCCAATCCTTTTAAAGTAAACATATTATTATTTTCATAAATTTCTAAATCCTCAATATCTGTAATATTAATTAGGCCATACATTGTGGTTAGTCCGTGATTAAACCCAACTCTTAATTTTTTATTTACTGTATGAAGACTATTTAAACCAATCAAGTTTTCTAAACTTGGGCATTCAATTATATATAAATTTTCTAATGTTTCAATATTACTCAAAGCAAATATATTTTGTAATTGATTATTAGAAGTAATATATAAAGACCCACCAATTTTTTCTAAATTGGCTAATTCATCTAGGTTAGTTACTGGTTCATTATCAATATTTAAATCTCCAGTTATTATATTTAAATTTTCCAAACCAGTAAGAGAAGTCAATCCATTTCCTCCTAAAGACAAAGAATTTAATATTTCAATAAAACTTAAATCACTTATATCAATAAGGCTGGAATTGCCAAATAAATTTATATTGTTAATAGACTGAATAGCATTCATTCCGGATAAATCTATTAAATTGACATTTATAAATGCTTCAAATCTATTCATAGTCTGTAAAGAGTTCAAACCATATAAATTTTGGAGTTTCACATTACCCCAAATTGCCAAATCAGAAATTTCTACTAAATTATGGAGTCCTAAAAAATTTTCAATCTGGGTATTTACTATAAATATTTCTTGGGCACTTGTGATTAATGAAAGTCCAAATAAATTGTTTACAGGCCCATTCTGCTCATTTATTTTTAGCTCATGTGTTAGTACAGTACAATTTGGATAACTAATTGCAAAATTATCAATCTCAGCTTGAGAGGATAAAATGATGTTTGTTGTTGGGCATTGACCAAAGACCACTACCACTGAAAACAATAAAGTAATAAGTAGAGTAATTTTTTTCATAACAATTATTTTTACTTAAATAAAAATTTGATTAACGTTTAAAAATACAAATAACGTTCACATAAACAACAATTATGGAGTAGTCTAATAGATTTTTGTGGTAGACTGCTGAAATTTTGTTGTCAATGACTCATTATTTCAAACAGAGAATAAACTTTTGGGTGAATTTCTATTCTTTTTTACCTATAATGGCCTATTAAAAGTATATTCATTTTATTTCCAATATGAAAATTTCCAATTTCAATTATCTAAATATACAAAAAAAATGTTCCTCATGTGTAAATGAAGAAGCCAAATATTGATTTCCATTTATCACATTATTTTAATTCCGTATTATAATCACATTTTAAATATACTCAGTGACCTACTATTGATTCAACATTCCCCAAAGTTTATCTTTGAGTTCCATTAAGCCTTGTTGTGCAACTGAAGAGAAAAACACATAAGGTATGTCTTTAAAATCAACATCTAGTTCCTGTTTCATTTCTGCCTTAAGCTCATCATCCAACATATCGCATTTTGAAATAGCTATCAATCTGTCTTTATCTAACATTTCAGGATTGTAACGTCGAAGTTCATCCAATAAAATCTCGTATTGCTTTTTAATATCGTCTGCATCAGCAGGAATTAAAAATAACAAGGTAGAATTACGCTCAATATGTCTTAGAAAATAATGCCCCAATCCTTTTCCTTCGGCAGCCCCTTCAATAATTCCAGGAATATCTGCCATAACAAATGTTTGATGATCCCGATATTTTACAATTCCTAGATTGGGTTTTAAAGTGGTAAACTCGTAGTTAGCAATTTTAGGTTTTGCTGCAGTAACCACAGAAAGTAAAGTGGATTTTCCTGCATTAGGAAATCCTACTAAGCCTACATCTGCTAATACTTTAAGCTCTAAAGTAATATCTATCTCAACTCCTTCTAGTCCAGGCTGTGCATACCTTGGAGTTTGACGTGTAGCACTTTTAAAATGATCGTTTCCTAAACCACCTTTTCCTCCTCTGGCAATAATAATTTCTTGCCCTTTTTCAGTAATTTCGAGTATAACTTCTTGGGTTTCTGTATTTCTAACCACAGTTCCTAAAGGCACGTCTATAATTACATCTTCTCCATCTGCTCCCGTACTGGTTTGTTTACTACCAGCTCCTCCCTGTCCAGCCTTAAAATGCCTTTTAAACTTTAAGTGATATAAGGTCCATAGACTTTCATTGGCTCTTAAAATAATATGACCTCCACGTCCACCATCTCCTCCATCGGGTCCACCCTTTGGAATATATTTTTCTCTACGTAAATGTGCGCTTCCTTTTCCTCCATTTCCAGAAGTAAGGTGCATTTTTACATAATCTACAAAATTTCCTTCAGTCATAGTATTTTCTAATTAGTAACTAATTTAAAGATTGTCAATCACCTCACAAAGACGGTCTGTAATTTCTCCAACACCACCTACTCCATCAACACCAAAATATTTATTTTGAGTCTTATAATAATCCTTTAGTACTGCTGTTTTAGTTTCGTATTCATTAAAACGATTACGGATTTTACTTTCATCTTGATCATCAGATCTTCCGCTGGTTTCCCCTCTTTTTAATAAACGTGCAACTAGTAAATCTTCAGCAACTTCTAAAGCAACCATCCCATTAATCCCTTCTCCTTTTTCAGTTAAAAAAGTATCTAAGGCTTTTGCTTGAGAATTAGTTCTAGGAAAACCATCAAATATAAAACCATTTGCATCAGTATTTTTCTCCACTTCTGCTTTTAACATATCTATAGTAACCTCATCGGGTACCAAGTCTCCATTATCCATAAAAGACTTAGCTAGCATTCCTAATTCGGTTTCATTTTTAATATTATATCGAAACACATCTCCAGTTGAGATATGCACTAAATTATATTTTTCTTTTAACACTTCAGCTTGTGTACCTTTCCCAGCACCAGGAGGGCCAAACAATACTATATTCTTCATTTTTTGTTGTTTTAACTTATAAATTTTATTCAAATTTCTTCCTAAACCGTTATAATCCAAACCATATCCCACAATAAAATCATTGGCAATATCCATACCTATATAATCAATTTTATAGCTTTTAGTATACGCTTTAGGCTTATAAAACATGGTTGCTATTTTATAACTATTTACTTCTTCTTGCTGAAGAATTTTAATAATAGCTTCAATAGTATTTCCTGAATCGACTATATCTTCAACAATTATTACATCTCGCCCTTTCAAAGATGGCTCCACCCCCATAACAGTGGTAACATCTCCTGTAGATTTAGTACCTTCATAAGATGCAACCTTAATAAAGCTCATCTCACAATTTCCTTTAAACTTCTGAATGATATCGGAAGCAAAAAAGAAGGCTCCATTTAATACTATTAAAAAAACTGGAGACTTTTTTTTATAATCGTCATTAATCTTAACGGCAACACCGTTGACAGCTTGGTTTATTTCAGTTTCTGAAATAAATGTTTCGAAAAGTAAATCGTGTAATTGAATCATTAAAAAATTCTTGTATTTTTAATATTGCATTTTTACATAATGCCTTGAAAAATAAAGATGCAAAGGTAAGGATTAACTTATTATTTCACGAAGACTTCGCAGTTCGATTAGAATGATTTATTTTTGCTTTTTTATAGGAACAAAATATGGCTCAATATTTCTCATCAGATTTTACTTTAGGTATCCTTGGAGGAGGTCAATTAGGTAAAATGCTTCTTTATGAAACACGTAAATTTGACATTAAAACTCGAGTTTTAGATCCCAGTAATGAAGCTCCTTGCAAGATAGCTTGCGATGATTTTGAACAAGGTGATTTGATGGATTTTGAAACCGTTTATAATTTCGGCAAAAAAGTAGATGTACTCACTTTTGAAATTGAACATGTAAACATGGAAGCTTTAGAGAAATTAGAAGCAGAAGGGATTACCGTTTATCCATCTCCAAAAACATTGCGAAACATCAACAATAAAGCTACTCAAAAACAATTTTACAAAGACCATCAAATTCCAACTTCTCCTTTTTATGTTTTTGAAACCAAAAAGGATTTAAAAGCTGCCATTTCAAGTAATAATTTAAAATATCCTTTTGTATGGAAACAAAGTACAGGAGGTTATGACGGAATGGGCGTGAGTGTGATTCGTGAAAGTGAGGATGTAGAATCACTTCCAGATACAAATTGTATTACTGAAGAGCTTATTAATTTTAAAAATGAACTCGCCGTAATCGTAACAAGAAATCCAAAAGGAGAAATAAAAACTTATCCAGTGGTAGAAATGGAGTTTCATCCTGAAGCCAATCAAGTGGAATATGTAATTTGTCCTGCAAGAATTGAAGATTCTATTGCTGAAAAAGCAAGAAATATTGCCGTAAAAGTTTCTGAAGCATTTCAACATGTGGGTTTATTGGCGGTAGAATTGTTTCAAACAGAAGAAGGTGAAATTATAGTAAATGAAGTAGCTCCAAGACCTCATAATAGTGGACATTACAGTATTGAAGCAAGCTACACAAATCAATTTGAACAACATTTAAGAGCGATTTTAAATCTTCCTTTGGGCAACACAGACAGTAAACTTCCTGGTATTATGGTAAATCTAGTAGGTGCAGAAGGACACACAGGAGAAGTCGTTTACAAAAACATAGAAGAAATATTAGCGATGGATGGGGTGACTCCTCATATTTATGGTAAAAAAGAAACTCGTCCTTTTCGAAAAATGGGTCATGTAACTATCATAAATAAAGAAATGGATAAGGCACATAAAATTGCCGAAAAAGTAAAAGAAACAATTAAAGTAATAAGTAAATAACAGTATTATGAGTAAAGTAGGAATCATTATGGGAAGTACTAGTGACTTGCCTGTTATGCAAGATGCTATCGATATTTTAAAAGGATTCGATATTGAAGTGGAAGTGGATATTGTTTCCGCACATAGAACTCCAGAAAAATTATTCGATTATGGGAAAAATGCACATACCAGAGGATTTTCGGTAATTATTGCAGGTGCGGGTGGAGCAGCTCACCTCCCTGGAATGATTGCTTCCCTCTCGCCACTTCCAGTAATTGGTGTTCCGGTAAAATCTAGAAACTCTATAGACGGTTGGGATTCGGTTCTTTCAATACTACAAATGCCCGGAGGTGTACCTGTAGCAACGGTAGCATTAGACGGAGCAAAAAACGCAGGAATTCTTGCTGCTCAAATTATAGGCGTTGCAGATAAATGTGTTTTGGATAAAATTTTAGCTTACAAAGAAGGATTGAAGATAAAAGTGGAGGAAGGAGCTAAGGGTTTAAAAAAATAAAATTGCTGTCTGGTCGAGCGCAGTCGAGACCTCATTATGAAAGAAAAGTAGTATGAAATCTTATTACGTTTATATCTTAAAATGCGCAGACAATCTATTATATACAGGATTTACTAATAATATCACTCGACGATTTGACGAACATCAATTAGGATTAAACAAACAATGTTTTACTTACAAGAGAAGACCTCTTGAATTAATTTTTCATCAAGAGTTTAATGATGTTAAGCAAGCTATCTACATTGAAAAGAAAATAAAAAATTGGAGCGCAAAGAAAAAACTAGCCTTAGCAAATAAGGATTATGATATGTTACAAATATTAGCTGAATGTAGAAACTTTACACATTCAGATTTTAAGCCAACTAACAAGGAGGTCTCGACTGCGCTCGACCAGACAAAAAACTAAAAATTACATGAACAACCCATTACTTAAGTCTTTTAACACCGCCCCTTTTTCAAAAATAAAAAACGAGCATTTTTTACCAGCAATTCAACAATTAATTAAGGACACAAAGTCTGAAATTGACAGCATTGCTAATAATTCTGAATTACCTACTTTTAAAAACACAGTTGAAGCTTTAGAATATACTGGTCAAGAATTGGATAGAGCAACAAGCGTGTTTTTTAACCTGAATAGTGCAGAAACCAACGACGAGATTCAGAAAATTGCTCAGGAAATTTCCCCGCTATTGTCCGATTTTAATAATGATTTACTATTAAATGAAAAATTATTTAAAAGAGTAAAACAAGTTTTTGACCATAAAGAATCGCTTACTTTAACTACAGAACAAAAAACACTACTTGAAAAACAATACAAAGGTTTTTCTAGAAATGGAGCGAACCTTTCTGCTGATGATAAAGAAACACTTCGTGAAATTGATTCCTCTCTTTCTAAACTTAAACTAAAGTTTGGCGAAAACGTATTGGCAGAAACCAATGCATACGAACTTCAAATCACAAACGAAGAAGGTTTATCTGGTTTACCAGAAGGAGTTAAAGAAATGGCTTTACAAACTGCCAAAGAAAAAGGAAAAGAAGGATGGGTATTTACTCTAGATTACCCTAGCTATGTTCCTTTTATCACCTATGCAGATAATAGAGAACTAAGAAAAGTATTAGCTATAGCATTTGGCGCAAGAGCATTTCAAGAAAATGAATTCAATAATCAAAATAATGTCATAGAAATTGTCAATCTTCGATTTAAACGCGCACAATTATTAGGGTATAAAACCCACGCCCATTTTGTTTTGGAAGAGAGAATGGCAAAATCTCCAAAAAAAGTAATTGATTTTTTAAATGAATTATTAGAAAAAGCCCAACCTGCTGCAAAAAAAGAATTCCATGAATTAGAAGTTTTCGCAAAAGAGTTAGATAACATTGATCAACTTGAAAAATGGGATGGCGCTTATTATTCAGAAAAATTAAAAAAGAAACTTTTCGATCTAGATGATGAACAATTAAAACCTTATTTTAAACTTGAAAATGTAATTGAAGGGGTTTTTACCATTGCAAATAAATTATATGATTTAGAATTCGAAGAAGTCTTTAATATCGACAAATACCACGAAGAGGTAAAGACTTATCGAGTAACGGATACCAATAATACATTGGTTGCTATTTTTTATGCTGACTTTCATCCTAGAGCTGGAAAACGTGGTGGTGCTTGGATGACTTCATTTAAATCTCAACAAATTAAAGACGGAATCAATGATCGACCACATATTTCTAATGTTTGCAATTTTACAAAGCCAACAAAGAGCAAACCTTCATTACTCACGTTTAATGAAGTAACCACATTGTTTCATGAGTTTGGTCACGCTCTTCACGGAATTCTTGCAAACACAACATATAAAGGTCTTTCGGGCACAAGTGTTTCTTGGGACTTTGTAGAATTACCAAGTCAAGTGTTAGAGAATTGGTGTTATGAAAAAGAAGCTTTAGAGCTCTTTGCAACTCATTTTGAAACTGGAGCGGTAATCCCAATGGAACTTATAGATAAAATAAAAGCTTCAGCAACTTTTCACGAAGGAATGCAAACCCTTAGACAATTAAGTTTTGGACTGCTAGATATGGAATGGCATGGTAAAGATCCTTCAGAAATTAATCAGGTGAAAGATTTCGAAAAGAAGGCGTTTTTAAACACACAATTATATCCAGATGTTCAAGAAAACTGTATGAGTACTGCCTTTTCTCATATTTTTCAAGGAGGATATTCTTCGGGTTATTACAGTTATAAATGGGCAGAAGTGCTAGATGCAGATGCATTTGCATATTTTAAAGAGGAAGGGATTTTTAATAAAAATGTTGCTGTTAAATTTAAAAATAATATCCTTTCACAAGGAGGAACGCAAGACCCCATGGAGCTTTACATAAAATTTAGAGGTCAAAAACCCAAGCCTGAAGCTTTATTAAAAAGAGCTGGATTATTAAAATAAAAAATGTCGAAAATACTTAAATTGAATTCAAGTATTTTCGACATTTAATTTTATAAATTTATTCTTCTAAACTTATTTAATTATAACCTTTTTCGAAACGGAAGTTTCACTATCAACTACAAAAGTTGCTACATACACTCCCTTACTAAAGGATTGTGTAGAAACATTTCCAGTTTTTGAAATAATTGGAGCTTCTAATACTTTTTTGCCTTGGATATCGTAAAGAATAATGGAAGTAAAGTCTCTACTAGCAGCTTCTAAATTATAGATAAGTTGACCATTCTGTGTAAAAACAGCAACTGCGTTAACCAAAATATCGTCTACAGACAAAACATTACTTTTAGCAGATTCTATCAAATATTCTGCGCATAATTTTGAAAACTTAGCAGCATGATCTGCTGTCCCTGAAACACTAAAGGTATCATCAGGCGAATGAATATTACTATTGTGTTGCCCAAAATTAGCTTCAAAAGGAAATGCTGCCATATACCCTTCACTTGTCCAACTTGCATGATCAGAACAACCATAGTTACATAAAGAAGTACCATACGTTATTGTGTGAACTCCATCGGAATTATAATGATCTATTAATTCCATTAAAAAGGAATTAAGAGTGCCATTAGTATAATCTGAAATAAAAGAAACATCTATTGCAGAACCATTATAATTTGTCATATCAAACTGTACTACAGAAATAACATCAACATTATTATCCGCGTATTCTTCAGCAATCTCTGCAGATCCAACAAGTCCAACCTCTTCAGCAGCATAAGCCATTACTTCAATAGTTCTATTTGGAACAAATCCTAATTCGAATAAAGCCCTAACAGATTCTGTCATAGTTGCAATTCCTGAAGCATCATCATCGGCTCCTGGAGCATCATTATCATCCCATGATGTAGAATCTAAATGTCCACCAACAATAACAAATTCATCTGGTGTAACATCACCTTCTATGGTCATAATTACTGAAGGCATATTGGTATTTGTGTGATTATACAACCTCACACTTACATCGGTTCTTCCATAAAGAGAAGCCATTGCTTCCCATTTATCTTTAAGATCATTTGCAACATCTATTGCAATAGGAAAAGCATGGTATCGGGTACCATAACCTTCTAATTCTAAAATATGGTCTTCAATATTTTGAGTATTAACTAAATCTAAAGCTGCATTTACCAATACATCTTCCGTAATAGTAAAAGCCATTTTATTAGCAGGAATTTCTTTTGCTTCTTTATATAAAGCTGCTATTGCGTCCTCTTCTGAATTTTTAAAAATATATCCAGGCCCGTGAACTAAAACTTTATCATGCAAATAATGTCCTGCATGATCTGTAAAGTAAACAGCCGCTTCATTTCTTCTTTTCTCTAAAATTTCAACCTCATCTGGTAAATCCTTTTTAAGTTCTAAGGCATCAGATAATGACATGGTAGCATAAATGCTTTTGGTTTCTTGAGCAAAACTATTAAAGGATAATAGTAATACTACAAGTGTAATTAAGTGTAGTTTTTTCATAGTAAAATTTTTCTTTAAAAATAATACATAATTATTGAACTTCCTCCAAAACAAACTTTTTAATTAATTCAGTAACAATAGAGTATAAAATATATCTGAAATATCTGAAAATCTTTTCTATTTTTGTGAAAAAGTTACCATGCCAATTCATCAACTATATCCTGAAACTTGGGTAGATAAATATTCAGATTATTTATTCAACTTCACTATTTCACGAGTTAATAACAGTGAAATAGCAAAGGATTTAATTTCTGAAACTTTTTTGGCTGGTTTAAAATCTAAAGATAATTTTAAAGGAGAGGCTAGTGAACGTACTTGGCTAATATCTATTTTAAAGAGAAAAATTATAGATCATTACCGGAAGATTAATTCAAACAAAGGAAAGGCAGAAGTACGTATTACCTATAAAGATGATGAATCTGAAGGAGATTGGCTAGAAGAACGAGTTAGTGACCCTTTTGGTAAAACTGCAGAGGATGAAATTGAGAATGAAGAATTAGGCCAAGCAATCTTTAGCTGTTTAGATACATTAAGTGAAAAACAAGCTACTATATTTAAAATGAAAACTATAGATGGTTTTGATACCGAAGCTATTTGTAATGAATATAATATTACCGCGTCTAACTTGTGGGTAATAATACACCGAGCAAGAAAAGCCATGGCAGAATGTTTAGAAAAAAATTGGTTATAATATGAAATGTGAAAATGCAAATCACGTCTGTGACAAGAATCAATACAAAGAAGCTTCTTTTTTAGAAAGAGTAAAATTAACCCTACATCTTATTTATTGTAGGGCATGTAGAAAATATTCTGTTAGAAATAATAAGCTTTCAGATGCTTTGAAAACATCTGATTTACAAACAATTTCTAAAGAAGATAAGAGTGATTTAAAAGAGACATTACATCAAGAAATGTCTAAATAAGCTTTAATAACATTAATATTACAAACCAAAGTATAGGAATACTTTCCGCCCAAAAGGAAGCAAAATATTTAGACTGCTCTTTTTCTGAAAAATAAAGAAACACAGCCATTATTCCACAAATTAGCATTAAGCTAATGGTATAAACCCAATCGATTTCTGGCTTTAAAAATTCAATAAGTAAAATTAAAAGCAACAATAGGATTCCTATAATTTTTGTTGATTTCATACCAACCTTTTGAGGTAAAGTACCTAAAGCCAATTCGTCATACTTTAAATCTCTAATTTCAAAGGGAAGCGTTAATACCAGCACAAATAAAATACGTTGAAAAAAACCAATCCAAATACCATTTGTTAAAGTTACATTTTCATTTACTAAAGGAATAATAAGGGTAACTCCTGCCCAAACAATCGCAACAATAATTATTTTCATCCCAACTAGGGCACGTAATTTTTTAAAACTCAAAAAAGGGATGGCATAAAAAAATGTAAGTGCAGCAAAACCTCCAGTAACCACTAAAGTTTTAAATGGAAGCTGAAACAAATAGTAAACCAAAGCTAAAAAACAAAAGAAAGAAAATATCTGAATTTTTCTTAATGATAAATTAAGACTCCTATGTTTAAGCCTTGCTATTTCAGCGTATTTTACAAAATTATATCCTGTAATTGCACCAAAAAAAAGGAAACCCAATAATTCATCTGTGATGGATATATCGAATTCTAAAATAGAAACTCCTACAAACCCACATGCTGCTAAAGCAACATGAATACTGCTATCAATATAAAAATCGAAAAGGTTTTTTAAAATCTTCACTAAACAAAAATACATAAAGAAAAAGCATTCTTAATTAATCGTTAAAAATCTACTTGTTTTTATTTAAAAAACTACATAATTGATGAAAAATCGTAAATTCGCGTTTCAAATTTTAACCTCGGAAAATGAATACAGATTCTTTCGCTCAAAGACATATAGGTCCAAGAAAAAATGACCTTAATAAAATGCTTAAAACTATTGGTGTTGACTCTATTGCAGATCTAATAAAGCAAACAATACCCGATGATATTTTGTTGAAAAATAAACTATCACTACAACCAGCTATGAGTGAGCAGGAATACCAAGAACACAATAGTGAGTTAGCTTCAAAAAACAAGCTTTATAAAACTTATATTGGTTTAGGATATCATAATACATTTATGCCTCCTGTGATTCAACGAAATATTTTAGAAAATCCAGGTTGGTATACAGCTTATACTCCTTATCAAGCAGAAATTGCACAGGGAAGATTAGAAGCTTTGATTAATTTTCAAACCATGGTTTGCGATTTAACTGGAATGGATCTTGCCAATGCATCGCTTTTAGATGAATCGACAGCAGCAGCCGAAGCAATGGCATTATTATATGCATTAAGAGATCGTACACAAAAGAAAAATAAGGTTCACAAGTTTTTTGTTTCTGAAGAGGTATTGCCTCAAACTATTTCTTTACTGCAAACCCGATCTATTCCTTTAGGGATTGAATTAGTTATTGGAAACCATAAAGATTTTGATTTTTCAACAGAATACTTTGGAACATTATTACAATATCCAGGTAAATTTGGTGAAGTTTTTAATTACAAATCTTTTGTTGAAAAAGCACAAGCAGCACAAATTAAAGTTGCTGTTGCAGCAGATATTTTAAGTTTAGTACTATTAGAATCTCCAGGAAATTTTGGAGTAGACGTAGTTGTTGGAACTACACAACGTTTTGGAATACCATTAGGATATGGCGGGCCACATGCTGGATATTTTGCTACAAGAGAAGCATATAAACGTAGCATTCCTGGAAGAATTATTGGTGTAACCAAAGACATGGACAACAACATGTCTTATAGAATGGCCCTTCAAACTAGAGAGCAGCATATTAAACGAGATAGAGCTACTTCAAATATTTGTACTGCTCAAGTTTTATTAGCAGTAATGGCTGGAATGTATGCAGTTTATCACGGACCTGAAGGATTAAAACACATAGCCAACAAAATCCATAGCACTACTGCTACCCTAGTTTATGCCTTGGAAAAAATAGGTTTTTCTCAATACAATACTTCTTTTTTCGATACTATTTTAGTTCGTGCAGATGCAGCAAATATCAAGCCTATTGCTGAAAAACACAACATTAACTTTTACTATGCAGATGAAAACAACATTAGCATATCTATAAATGAAACTACCTCTTTAAAAGACTTAAATGCAATACTAGCTGTATTTGCTGAAGCTGAAAACAAAGATGATTATAAAGTTGACTCCTTTGTAAATTCTTCCGCAATTCCTTCTGAACTAAAAAGAAAAACAGATTTCTTAACCGATGATGTTTTCAATTCGTACCATTCTGAAACAGAAATGATGCGTTATATTAAAAAATTAGAACGGAAAGATTTATCGCTAAACCATTCAATGATTTCATTAGGGTCTTGTACCATGAAGTTGAATGCTGCTTCAGAAATGCTTCCATTAAGTAATCCACAATGGGGAGGGATTCATCCATTTGTTCCAATAGATCAAGCTGCTGGATATCAAGAAATGCTTTCAAATCTTGAAGATCAACTTACAGAAATTACGGGTTTTGCAGCAACCTCTCTTCAACCCAATTCTGGTGCACAAGGAGAATTCGCAGGGTTAATGGTGATAAAAGCTTATCATGAATCTAGAGGAGATAATCACAGAAACATCTGCCTAATTCCATCCTCTGCTCACGGTACAAATCCAGCAAGTGCAGTAATGGCTGGAATGAAAGTAGTTGTTACTAAGGCTACAGAAGAAGGAAATATAGACGTGGAAGATCTTCGGGAAAAAGCAATTTTACATAAAGACAATCTTTCTGCATTAATGGTGACTTACCCATCTACACATGGAGTTTATGAAGCTTCCATAAAAGAAATCACTAGCATTATCCACGAAAACGGAGGACAAGTTTATATGGATGGTGCAAATATGAATGCACAAGTTGCCTTAACAAACCCTGGAGCTATTGGCGCAGATGTATGTCATTTAAATTTACATAAAACATTTGCAATTCCTCACGGAGGAGGTGGTCCAGGAGTAGGACCAATTTGTGTAGCTAAACAATTGGCACCCTTTTTACCAAGTAATCCAGTAATAGATACAGGAGGAGATAAAGCAATAACTGCAATTTCGGCAGCACCTTGGGGATCTTCATTAGTTTGTTTGATTTCTTATGCTTATATCTGTATGCTTGGAGAGAAAGGATTAAAAGATTCTACGCATCATGCTATATTAAATGCTAACTATATTAAAGAAAGATTACACGGTTCTTACGATGTGTTATATTCTGGAGAAAGAGGGCGTGCTGCCCACGAAATGATTGTAGATTGTCGTCCATTTAAAGCTAATGGAATTGAAGTTACCGATATTGCAAAACGTTTAATGGACTACGGTTTTCATGCACCAACAGTTTCTTTCCCAGTTGCTGGGACCTTAATGATAGAACCAACGGAAAGTGAAAGTCTAGAAGAGTTAGACCGTTTTTGTGATGCGATGATATCTATTAGAAAGGAAATAGACAATGCTACATTAGAAGAACCTAATAATGCTTTAAAAAATTCGCCACATACACAAGCTATGGTAACCAATGACACTTGGGACTTTCCATATTCTAGAAAGCAAGCTGCATTCCCTTTACCATATGTGTCCGAAAACAAGTTTTGGCCGACAGTTAGAAGAGTAGATGACGCCTATGGGGATAGAAATTTAATTTGTACCTGTACTCCTATTGAAGAGTTTATGACCGACTAATAATTTAAAATAAAAGAAATAAAAAGCTTTTCTTCGGAAAAGCTTTTCTATTTTTACCTATTCACAAGAATAAAATTAGCTTATGGCTATAAAAATCACAGGTGTTGGAAGTTATATCCCCACAAAAGTAACTCCAAACCAAGCTTTTGAAAAGAATGATTTTTACAACGAAGATGGTTCCCGGTTTAATGCCGATAACAAAGTCATCATTGAAAAGTTTAAATCTATTACGGGGATTGCTGAAAGACGCTACGTAGAAGATAATTTAAACAATTCTGATATTGGCGCTCTTGCTTCAGAAAAAGCTATTAAAGATGCCAATTTAAATCCTGAAGAACTCGATTACATTATCCTGGCTCAAAATTATGGCGACGTAAAACACGGAAGTTCACAGTGTGATACTGTACCCAGTATTGCAACTAGAGTCAAGCACAAATTAGGAATTAAAAACCCTAAAAGTGTAGCTTACGATGTATTGTTTGGTTGTCCTGGATGGATAGAAGGAATGATTCAAGCCAATGCTTTTATAAAATCTGGTATTGCTGAAAAGTGTTTGGTCATTGGGACTGAAACTTTATCTAGAGTTGTAGATTCAAACGATCGTGATTCTATGATTTTTAGTGATGGTGCAGGCGCAGTTGTATTAGAGAAAACAGAAGGCAAAGGCGGTATTTTATCTCACGAATCAGCTACTTATGCTTATGATGAAGCTAATTATATCTATTTTGATGAATCTTTCAATAAAGAAAAAACAGATGGTAATCGGTATATAAAAATGCTAGGCCGCAAGATTTACGAATTTGCTTTAATCAATGTTCCATCAGCAATGCAATCATGTTTAGAAAAAGCCAATGTTGACATCAAGGATGTAAAGAAAATATTAATCCATCAAGCAAATGAAAAGATGGATGAAGCCATTGTGAAACGTTTCTATAAATTATATGGAATGGAAATGCCAGAACATATTATGCCAATGACTATAGAAACATTAGGAAATTCTAGTGTTGCTACTGTTCCTACTTTATATGACTTAATCCTTAAAGGAAAAATGGAAAATCATAGCTTATCTGAAGGCGATGTTATCATTTTCGCGAGTGTTGGTGCAGGAATGAACATTAATGCTATTGTTTATCAGGTATAGTTTCATTCAGAACGAATCTTGCAAAGTGAAGAACCTCATGGACAATCACTATTATTAAAAACACCCCTTTTATCAAGAGGAATAGTATGTACGAAAAAACTTTTCCAAACAAACGATATAAACTCACCTTAGAATTTATTAAGGATCATATTTCTAAAGAAGAAAAAATTCTTGATTTAGGAGTTACCAATCCGTTTTCAGAAATACTATTAAAAGATGGTTATAATGTAACTAATACAAAAGGCCAAGATCTAGATACCGAAACTTCGGTAGTAAAGACTGATGAATTTGAGGTTGTTACTGCATTTCAAATCTTTGAACATATGGTTGCTCCATTTAATGTTTTAAACGATATAAAAGCAAAAAAACTAGTTGTTTCCATACCTTTAAAACTTTGGTTTGCATCAGCATACCGAAGTAAAACAGACGATTGGGATCGCCACTATCACGAATTTGAAGCTTGGCAATTCGATTGGTTATTAGAAAAATCTGGTTGGGAGATAAAAAAAAGTATGCAATTTACAAGTCCAGTTAACAAAATTGGCTTCCGTCCTATTCTTAGACGATTTGTACCTCGTTTTTATTTAGTGTATGCCGAGAGGAAATAATGAATATTTACATCATCATACCAGCATATAACGAAGAAGCATTTATTGCAAAAACATTACAATCGCTAGTTGAGCAAACTTTTCTTCCAAAAAAAATTGTGGTGATTAATGACAATTCAACAGATGACACCCAAAATTTAATTGATTCCTTTTCCAAAAAACATTCCTTTATAAGCAGCATCCTCAATAAATCTGAAGCCATTCACATCCCAGGCAGCAAAGTGATCAATGCATTTAATAAAGGCTTAGAATCGATAGATAATAACTACGACATCATTTGTAAATTTGATGCAGATTTAATTTTTCCAAGCAACTATTTAGAACAAATAAAAAACACTTTTGAAAAAAGTCCAGATTGCGGAATGGCAGGTGGATTTTGCTATTTAGAAAAGAATAATACTTGGGTTTTGGAAAACTTAACGAATAAAGAACATATTCGTGGAGCATTAAAAGCATATCGAAAACAGTGTTTTTTGCAAATTGGTGGTTTAAAAAACACCATGGGTTGGGACACAGTAGATGAACTTTTAGCCCAATATCACGGATGGAAAATACATACAGACGAATCATTACATGTAAAACATCTAAAACCAACTGGGAAAGCGTATTCCAAAAAACCTAAATATAAACAAGGGGAAGCTTTTTATAAAATGCGTTATGGCTTTTGGTTAACCAGTATAGCTTCAGTAAAGTTGGCTTTTAACAAAAGAAACTTTTTATTTTTTCTTCATTATATGCAAGGGTATTTCAAAGCTAAAACAAATAATATTTCTTTTATAGTATCAGAAAAAGAAGGGCTGTTTATTAGAAAATTACGTTGGGGAGGAATTAAAAAGAAATTATTCTAGCAGCTTATTAATTATATATACATTTAGATAATAGTTAATATGTATTTTTGGCCTTCAAATCAAATATTTATGTATAATTACCCAAAAACTATTATTTCTCTTTTTCTTATATCATTTATTCTTTTTTCATGCAATTGTAATAAAGAAAACAACAACAACAACAACAACAACAACAACAACAACAACAACAACAACATAGCTAAAGCTGAATTAACGACTAATCAAAATAATAAACCCAAAAACATTATCTTACTTATAGGTGACGGTATGGGATTGAGTCAGGTTTCTATAGCTCAATATTATCAAGACACACCATCAAACTTTGATCGATTTCCTACAATAGGTTTAATTAAAAACTCTTCTGCAACTCATGTGATTACAGATTCAGCAGCTGGAGCAACCGCATTTTCCTGTGGAATTAAAACAGGTAACAAAACTGTTGGAGTTGACAAAGATTTAAATTCGGTTGAAACCATACTAGAAACTGTCTCAAAGAAAGGATTATCTACTGGCTTAGTGGTAACATCTCCTATAACTGGGGCTACCCCAGCTAGTTTTTTCGCTCATGTAAAAAGCAGATATGAATATGAAGAAATTGCTAGTTTCTTACCTAAATCTGATGTTGATTTTTTTGCGGGTGGTGGCTCCCAATTTTTTAACAATAGAAAAGATGGGGAAAATATTTTTACCGAATTAGAAGCCCATGGTTTTCAAGTAGACACCTTGAGTCTTCCAAAAGATATTTCAGAAAAAAAACACGCAATATTATTAGCAAAAAATGAGATGCCATTAATTAAAGAAAGAGGAAGTTATTTATCTGATGCTTCGAAATTAGCCATTAAAAAACTTTCAACTAATGAAAAAGGATACTTTCTAATGATTGAAGGTTCATTAATTGATTGGGAGTGTCATGACCAAGAAGTGGACAAGCTTATTGATGAGCAATTAGATTTCGACAGAACCATTGGGCATGTATTAGACTATGCAAAACAAAATGGTGAAACCCTCGTAATTGTAACCGCAGACCATGAAACCGGAGCATTTGCTCTTGCAATGGGAGATAATGATTATGGTAAAATTGAACCTACTTTATATTCAAATGATCATTCAGCAACCATGATTCCTGTTTTTGCTTATGGACCAGGGGCAGATTTGTTTTCGGGTGTTTATGAAAACACCGAAATTTATCATAAAATGTTATCCCTTTTTCAGAACAATTAATTTCTAAAAGAAATAAAGGAATTGTATTACTTTAGCAATAGCCAATAAAACAATGAAGTATTTAAGAGACATTGGGTCTTATTTTTTAATGTTAAAAAAAGTTTTTAGCAGTCCTACTAAAAGGTCTGTGATGAAAGAACTTATTTTTAAGGAAATTGATGATTTAATAATTAGGTCTTTAGGCATTGTTTCGTTTATATCATTTTTTATTGGAGGGGTAATTGCCATACAAACTGCATTAAATTTAGACAACCCCTTAATCCCAAAAACATTGATTGGCTTTGCAACAAGACAATCCATGATATTAGAATTTGCACCAACTTTCATGTCCATTATTTTAGCGGGTAGAGCAGGATCATTTATTACATCAACTATCGGTTCTATGAGAGTTACAGAGCAAATAGATGCATTGGAGGTTATAGGTGTCAATTCATTAAATTATCTAGTTTTCCCGAAAATAATAGCCATGTTGTTTTTTCCGTTTATCATAGTTATTTCTATGTTTTTGGGTATGTTAGGAGGATATTTAGCTGGTGTTTATGGTGGCTTTTCTTCTTCAGCAGATTTTATAGCAGGGCTTCAAAATACGTTCTATCCATTTCATTTGGTTTACGCTTTTTTTAAAACATTTATTTTTGCTTTTTTATTAGCAACTGTTCCATCTTGGCATGGATATTATATGAAAGGTGGATCTTTAGAAGTAGGAAAAGCAAGCACAAAGGCTTTTGTATGGACTAGTATTTTAATAATCCTTACTAACTACATTGTAACTCAATTACTATTAAGCCAATGATTAAAGTTGAAAACATAACCAAACAGTTTGGAGAGGATGAAGTTCTAAAAGGGATTTCAACTACTTTTGAAAGAGGAAAAACAAATCTTATTATTGGACGAAGTGGTAGTGGAAAAACAGTAATGCTAAAATGTTTGGTGGGTCTATTTCTACCTAATTCTGGAGAAATATATTTTGAAAACAAAGCATTAAATGAAATGAATAATGAAGGCCAACGAATCCTTAGAGAAGAAACAGGTATGCTTTTTCAGGGAGGAGCTTTGTTTGATTCTATGAATATTGAAGACAATGTGATGTTTCCCCTAAGAATGTTTAGTGACAAAAGCAGACCAGAATTGTTAGCAAGGGTAAACGAAGTTTTAAAAAGAGTAGATTTAGAAAATGTAAATAATAAGTTCCCTTCAGAAATTTCTGGAGGAATGAAAAAAAGGGTTTCTATAGCTAGAGCTATAGTAAACAAACCCAAATACCTTTTTTGTGATGAACCTAATTCTGGTTTAGACCCTAAAACAGCAACACTAATTGATAATTTAATTCAAGACATTACAAAGGAAAACAACATAACTACAGTCGTTGTTACTCATGACATGAATTCTGTAATGGAAATAGGAGAAAAAATTGTCTTCTTAAAAAACGGAAAACTAGTATGGCAGGGAACGAATCAAGAAATTTTTAAAACTAATAATGAAGACGTAACTGAATTTGTGTATTCCTCAGATTTATTTAAAAAAATAAGGAATATACAATTAGAAGAAAATTAATTTATTATCTAAAGTGGTGTAAATCAAAATAATTAATTTATTTTTAGGCTCCTTAAAAATGAATTTAACATGAAAAAACTATTACTTAACAGTATTGTATTATTATTTGGAGCTTCTTTAATTGCTCAAGTTTCCTTTACAAATCAAAACAATTTAATTGAAAATTATCCTGGAACTACATCCATTAGTGTGGATATGAATGGAGATTTTTTAGATGATTTTGTACGGGTTTCCAGCTCAGGAATAGGAATAGACTACCAACAATCTAATGGTACTTTTAATTCTGTCTTTTACAATATGACAATACAAAACCCACCAGATTGGAGTGTTGCAGCTGGTGATATTGATGAAAATGGGTATACTGATCTTGTTCTAGGTAATGGATCTCGTGTATCTTTTCTGTTTGCTAATGATACAGGTTCTGGGTATTCTGAACAAACTCATCCAGATTACATATTTTCTCAACGATCTAATTTAGTAGATATAGACAATGATGGAGATTTAGATGCCTTTGTTTGTCACGATGTAGATCAAAGTCACCCATACCGTAATAATGGCAATCAAAATATGGTGGAGGATCAAACTTTAATTCAAACTTTAAATTTAGCAGGAAACTATCAATCCCTTTGGGTAGATTATGATAATGATGGTGATACTGACATGTATTTAACAAAATGTCGCCAAGGATCTTCTCCTGGTGACCCTGAACGTACTAATGCAATGTATCGTAATAATGGTGATGGAACTTATTCAGAAATTGCTGCTTCAATAAATATGGCAGATAATGAACAATCTTGGGCTTCTGTATTTCAAGATTTTGATAATGATGGAGATTTTGATGTTTATTGTGTTAACCATAGTGGTGCTAATAGATTTTACGAGAATGATGGTTCTGGTGTATTTACTGATATTATAGAAAGTACAGGAATTAATCCAACAGATTTAGGCGCTTGGGAAAATCAAGGTGCAGATTTCAATAATGATGGATTTGTAGATATATTTTCTGAAATGGCTAGAGAATTATACATCAATAATGGAGATATGACTTTTACAGGAATGGATTTACCATTTGATGAAGGTGCAATTGCAGATTTTAATAGTGATGGTTATTTAGATGTAGCTCATAACGGCAACTTATGGATAAATGATGGTGGAGATAATAGTTGGATAAAAATTGGCTTAGAAGGTGTAGAAAGTAATAGCAATGGTGTTGGTGCTAGAATAACTATTTATGGTGATTGGGGATCTCAAATACGTGAAGTACGTTCTGGTGTTGGATATGGCCATATGAGTTCATTAATTGCTCATTTTGGAATTGGAACTAGTACCGAAGTAGATCAAATTGTTATTAATTGGCCATCTGGAACTATAGATGTAATTGATAATCCTGACGCTAACACACAACATATTTTTATAGAAGGTGAAAATGAATTAGCAGTTACAGATTTCCAAATTAACGGAATAAGCTTATATCCTAATCCAACAAGTGATATACTTAATTTCTCCATAAATAACCTGGAAGGATCTCCAGTAAGTGTTATAGATTTAAATGGAAGAGTAGTACTAAACACCACTGTTTCAACAGATAATAATATCAATATAGAAAATCTTGTAAAAGGTGTTTATTTTGTACAATTAGAAGTAGAAAATAAAGCTGTTAATTATAAAGTAATAAAGGAATAATAATTAATTATTTCTTGTTTTTAAAAAAGCGTCCTCCTATGGTGGACGCTTTTTTTTTAGTTATTATCAATAATAAGAAGAGTATCTATTTCTAACCTATATTTAAGCCATTCTTCTAATTTTGTTAAGTCCTGCTTTCGTTCCTCCTCTGGAAATTCTTCATTCCACAAAACGTTTATAACAGGTATGGTATCAATAGTGGTAAAATTGGTAGTTATCCTATTAGAGTAACTTATCTTAACTATTTCATTATAATTAATTTTCACCTCATCACTTATTCTTTTAAACCGAATCTCCTTCATTTTTAATCTCCTTAATTCCTTTTCTAAAAAATCAATTTGATTGTCTTTATTATTAATTAATTCTTCGTTTTTTACATACAAATCTTCAAGTATACCAAATTTAATTTCCCCAGACATAGACTGTGCCAAATGCGTACTTGGGTCTGATCCTTGAAAAATATTTAATTCACTATCTCTAAGATCCTTAACCTCTCCCAGTTCTGATTTCCAAGTATTTATCACTTCTTTTGGTATTAGTTTCCCTATAAAATAAACATTGATTTCATTTTTATCATAATTCTTTGAAAATTTCACCACCTCAGCTCCTTCATATTTCATATTTGTTATTACAAAATCACTAGCTCTGTTTTCAAATAATTCAACTTTTAATAAATTCAAAAATAAAATGATGCTAGGCACCATAACAAGTAATGCTATTATGGTAGCAATTTGAGCTACTCGTCTTCTTCTTTTAGAATTAGCATAACGAACTAAAGGAAAACGTAATAGCTTTGCAACAACAAATGCTGATAAGGCTATAAAAACTGCATTTATAGAAAATAGATAAAATGCTCCTCCTGCATAACTCATATTACCTATTGCCAAACCGTACCCTACTGTACAAAGAGGTGGCATTAATGCCGTGGCAATCGCAACACCAAATATTACACTGGCAATGGTTCCTTTTTTGGTTTTTGCTACAATCAATGCTAAACCACCAAAAATTGCAATAAAAACATCTAAAATTGTTGGGTAAGTTCTTGCTATTAGCTCCGGACTTTCTTTAGTAAGAGGAGATAATTCAAAATACAAATAGGCTGTAACAACACTTAAAGCGATCATCACTCCAAGATTTATAAGCGATCTTTTTAAGGTTTCAACATCATTAATAGCTACAGATAACCCTAATGCAACAATCGGCCCCATTAGTGGCGATATTAACATCGCTCCAATCACAACTGCAGGACTACTTACATTAAGGCCAATAGAAGCCACAAAAACTGAAAAAACTAAAATCCATGCGTTATGGCCCTTAAAAGAAATATCCTTTCTTACGGCCTCAATCGTTGCATCCCTATCTGTGTCATCTCTAATATCAAGCAACTCTTTAAAGAATACTTTTATTCCATGCCAGGCAGATTGTTTTACCTGCTCAAATTCTTTTTCATCTGATGCTATTTTTTTTTGATCAACTTTTTCTTCTGAATCTTCCATCTATTTAAATTTATCACCAAACTTTTGGCTTATTCTAGAAACTAATTCTTTAATATCTTGATCTTTCTTTTTGGGGTAAATCATTAACACATCCTCTTTATCTACCACAATAAAATCTTCAATTCCATCTATTACAACTAATTTTTCTGAAGAAGTAAAAACAATATTCCCCTTTGCATCTTTATAAGATGGTTTTGCACGAACTGTAGCATTCCCATTTTCATCTTTATCTAACTTATCATATAATGCCCCCCAAGTCCCTAGATCATTCCAGTCGAATGTTGCTTTTTTTACAAATACATTAGTAGATCTTTCTAAGATTCCATAATCGATAGAAATATTTTCAGCGGTTTCATAATTTTCAAGTATAAAGTCTCGCTCTTCTGAAGTATTAAATTTTTCATTCCCTTCAGAAAACAATTGATACATTTCGGGTAAATTCTTTTTAAAAGAAGTGATGATACTCTTAACACTCCATATAAAAATTCCTGCATTCCAAAGAAAGTTTCCATCTGCAATAAATTGTTTAGCAGTATTATAATCTGGTTTCTCTCTAAACTGATTTACCTTTTTAATTATTTCTGAAGAGTTTTTATCAGATTCGATATAACCATAACCTGTATTTGCAAAGGTTGGATGAATACCTAAAGTCATTAGTTTATCACTGGCTTCACAAGTTTTAAAACAAGTTTCTACATCGTTTAAGAAGGAAGCCTCATCTTCAATCCAATGATCACTAGGCGCTACTAACATTAATGCATTTGGATTTTCTTTATATATTTTTAAGGCCGATAATAAAATACAAGGAGCTGTATTTCGCATCGCAGGTTCTAAAACAATATTATTTAAAGAAATATCTGGAAGTTGTTTTTGAACTAAATCTACATACCTGTCATTAGTCAAGATAAACGTATTTTCTGAAGGTATTAAAGCATTCATTCTCGAAAACGTTTGTTGCAATAAGGATTTTCCAGTACCCAACATATCCTGAAATTGTTTTGGATATTCTGTAGTGCTAACTGGCCAAAATCTGGATCCAATCCCTCCAGCCATAATAACTGCGTAAAAATTATTGTTCTCTGTTTTATTGTTTTTTTCCATATCTAATTGCTGAAAAGACGGTAATTCTTTTATTTATAATTCTTGATTAAATAGAGTAGCTATAACTATTTTAGAAACTCTACTTCTGCATTAGGATTAAATAGGTAAACTTTACCTGTTGAAATTTCAACACATTCATAACGCTTTACCCTTTTATTGCCGCGTTTAAATATTTTACCATTATATAACCTAAACTCACCACCCAAAGGTATTTCAAAGATATAATTTTTATCATTGTCGGGATCAAATTGTTTTAATGCTAAAGATAACTTAGCATCTGTATCGCTACTTGCTTTAGGGTTTTTAAAATGTAATGCCAATAAAGGCAATAATTGCAATGGAAAAATCTCTGGGCGTAAAAAAGGAAGCATTAACCTTTGAAAGGTAAATTTCCACTCTTTTCCATGAGGTTTAATCAATCTTCCAAATTCAGAAAACGCGATTAAATGTGCAATTTCATGAATTAAAGTGATTAAAAAGCGATAGGTATTTAAACTAGCATTAACGGTTATAAGATGTTGCCCGTTTGCCGTTTTACGATAATCTCCATGACGGGTTACTCGTTCATTTACAATTTTAAGGTGTAAATTATATTTTTTTATCAATTGAAAAACAGGAACTACTGAAGCTTGTGGAATATATTTTTCAAGTGTTTCTTGCATTAAATATTTATGGTGTAGAATTGGAAACTTGCAACACTTTTCCGTTATACATTTTGTTTCCTGTAAGTGAAAAATCCATTATATATTGAGCCATTTCTTCTGCTGCAGTATTTGCCTTAAAACCTGGAAATGCTTCTTCAAGCATTTGGGTTTGAACTGCTCCAAGGGCCAATACATTAAAGGAAGGCCCCGTTTCTTTATACTCTTCGGCTAGCAATTCGGTTAAGGTAATCAAAGCGCCTTTACTACTACTATAGGCACTTAATCCAGGAAACTTTACACTCCCTTGTATACCTCCCATACTACTAATGTTAACTACGTGTCCATCTTTTTTCATAAATGGAAGCATCGCTTGTGTTAATGCTGCAGCGCCAAACACATTAACATCGTAAATTCCTTTAAATTCTGAAGGAGTAGTCTCCTTAAAAGACTTATTAATTAATGTCCCTGAATTATTAATTAAAACATCAACTTGCTTCCAATTTTTCTTTACAAAATTAGAGATCTTATCAATATCTTTTGAATCTGTAATATCAAAAGGAAAAATTGTACAACCATCTAATTGAATACTTGAGATAGGCACAGGGTTTCTAGATAAGGCTAAAACTTGATAGCCAGCATCAACGAATAACTGTACCATTTCATATCCAATTCCTCTACTTGTTCCTGTGATAATTACTTTCTTCATCTTATACAAACATCGTCACAGGGCTTTCAATATAAGCTCTAAGGGTTTGTAAAAAGGCTGCTCCAGTTGCTCCATCAACAGTACGATGATCACAAGCCAAAGTTAATATCATTGTATTACCAACTGCAAGCTGACCGTTTTTAACAACAGGTTTCTCCACAATAGCACCTACCGAAAGAATTGCAGAATTTGGTTGATTTATTATAGAAGTAAACTCCTTTATCCCAAACATTCCAAGGTTAGAAACTGTAAAGGTACTTCCATCCATTTCTTCTGGTGATAATTTTTTATTTCTAGCCTTTCCAGCCAATTCTTTTACAGTAGTCCCAATTTGATTAAATGTCATTTGATCTGCAAACTTTAATACAGGAACCAACAAACCATCATCAACAGCAACTGCAACTCCTATATGAATGTGTTTTGCTAATAACGTAGAAGTATCTGTCCAATGCGAATTTACTTTTGGATGCTTACGCAATGCCATTGCACAAGCTTTCACTATCATATCATTAAAAGACACCTTTACATCTGGCGCAGAATTAATGGCTTTTCTAGCTGCCATTGCATGATCCATATCCAACTCTACAGTTAGATAATAATGAGGAGCCATAAATTTAGATTCGCCTAAACGTTTGGCAATCACTTTTCGCATTTGCGAATTTTTAACTTCCTCAAAACTCTCAACACCTACAGGAACATAAGCTGACGCTCCAGACGAAACTGGCTGATAGTTTTCAATATCTCGTTTTATAATTCTACCATTTTCTCCGCTTCCAACTACTTGTTGAAGATTGATGCCCTTTTCATCTGCAAGCTTTTTTGCTAAAGGAGATATAAATACTCTTTCTCCTTCAGGAGTTGTATTTTGACTTGAAACTGTTTTGGTAGCCTCTTGTTTCTCAACAACAACTGGAGTTGTCGTTTTTATTTCAGATGTTGTTGTAGTTTCTACTTTTCCACTTACTGATTTATAGCTTTCTAGAATTCCAGTAATATCCGTCCCTTTTGGTCCAATAATAGCAAGAACGCTATCTACTAATGCTGATTCCCCCTCTTTAATGCCAATTTCTAATAAGGTACCAGTATAGAAAGATTCAAACTCCATAGTTGCCTTATCGGTTTCTATTTCTGCAAGAATATCTCCTTCTTCTACTATATCTCCAATTTTTTTATTCCATAAGGCAACGGTTCCCTCAGTCATTGTATCACTAAGTCTAGGCATGGTAATCACTTCAACACCTTCAGGAATATTTATTGCATTTGTTTTTGTAATTTCCTCAGAAATAGGAGTCTCAACATTATTTTCTGATCCCTTTTTTTCTTCAGGTAAAGATGATGAGCTATTTCCTTTTATTATTTCTGAAATATCTTCATTTTTATCACCAATAATAGCCAATAGCACATCCACATCGACAGTTTCTCCTTCTTGAACTCCTATATGAAGTAATGTACCTTCATAGAAAGATTCAAACTCCATAGTTGCCTTATCGGTTTCTATTTCAGCAAGAATATCTCCTTCCCTAATTTTGTCTCCTACCTTAAAAAGCCACTTAGCAACAGTACCTTCTTCCATGGTATCGCTTAAACGCGGCATGTTGATTACTTCTACCATAGTAATTATAATTTATGTGATAAAAATGGATAATCTTCTTGATCGTATACAGCATCGTACATTACGTTCTTATCTGGATATGGAGATTCGTCGGCAAATTTTTCGCATTCATTTACCAAATCTCTTACTTTTTTATCTATCTCTTCTAATTGTTTTTCTGAAGCGTATTTTTTCTTAGTAATAATATCTCGAACGTAGGTAATTGGATCTTCTTTTTGTTTTTCTACAACTTCCGCTTTCGTACGATAATGTTGCGCATCACTCATAGAATGCCCTCTAAAACGATAGGTTCTTATTTCTAGAAAACTAGGGCCTTCCCCTCGACGAGCTCTTTGAATAGCCTCATCCAATTCTTTTGCTACCGTTTCTGGTTTCATTCCATCTACAGGTTTACATGGCATTTCGTAAGCAAGCCCCATTTTCCATATTTCGGAATGGCTAGCTGTACGTTCTACAGAAGTTCCCATAGCATAACCATTATTTTCAACACAAAAAACAACAGGTAATTTCCAAAGCATTGCTAAATTAAATGCTTCATGAAGTGACCCCTGCCGCATAGCACCATCTCCCATAAAAGTTAGTGTAACCGCATCTCGTTTAAAATATTTATCCGCAAATGCTAATCCAGCACCTAAAGGTATTTGTCCACCAACAATTCCATGACCACCATAAAAACGATGTTCCTTAGAAAATATATGCATAGAGCCACCTAAACCTTGAGAAGTTCCAGTACCTTTTCCATACAATTCGGCCATTACTCTTTTTGGGTCTACTCCCATTGCAATTGGCTGCACATGATTTCTATAAGCTGTTATCATTCTATCCTTGGTCAAATCCATAGCATGCAATGCACCTGCTAATACTGCTTCTTGTCCATTATAGAGGTGCAAAAACCCTCTTACTTTTTGGTTGATATAAACTTGTGCAAGTTTATCTTCAAATTTTCTCCAGAAGTACATATTCTCGTACCATTCTAGATATGTTTTTTTTGTAATTTTCTTCATTTGTTAACGTACTATTAGCCAATTAGGCAAATTACTACAAGGATAGCAAAAATACTATATTCTAAGATTCTACAATGCTAGATTTGCTAAAAACTATTAAATCGTTATAGAAAGGTGTTATCGAAAATAAGGGGCAATAAATCTTTTATGGAATTGGACTTTACAATTTTTCCCGATTCTCCCATAAAATAGATAGCCATAAAAGCATCTTGTTTCACTTCATATTCTGCCAACACTTGTCTACATGCACCACAAGGAGCCACAGGAGAGGTAACTTTATTTTTTAAAGATTTCGCTGAAATCGCCATGGAAGTGATGGTTGCATTTGGATGTGTAGCACCAGCATGAAATATGGCTACTCGTTCTGCACAAAGTCCTGATGGATAAGCAGCATTTTCTTGATTATTTCCTAAAATAATTTCTCCAGTATCTAACTGAAGTGCTGCCCCAACTTTAAATTGTGAATAAGGCGCATAAGCATTTTCACGTGCTTCATGCGCCTTATTCATTAAAGTTTGAATCGAAGAAGGAAGATCTGAAATAGTTTCAAATACTTCTAAATTAATTTCAATTCTTATATTTTTCACTAGCTTCTAGTATTCGTCATACTCATCTCCAAAGTTAAATGTTAGCCCGAAACGAAGTGTACCTTCTAATGGACTTACAACATTTGAAGTAGATATTAAATAAGATAAATCTATAGTAATAGTAGTATATTTAAATCCAGCTCCTAAAGTCATATACTGTCTAGCTCCTTTAGATTCATGTTCATTAAAATATCCTGCTCTAAAAGCAAATACATCTCTAAACCAATATTCTGCTCCTAATGCCCAAGTTACTTCATTTAACTCTTCACTAAATCCATTTGGTGCATCCGTAAAAGATTGCGCCATTCCTTTAAAGAAATCTACATCATTTTCTTTACCTTTATATACAGCATTACCATCAATCTCTTCATCAATTTCTGGGTTAAATTCACCATCTCCATCTACATCCACAAATTCAGTTCCCCTAACAGGTGGTGTCGGTACTAATAATTTATTGAACTCTACACTTACACCAATTTTATTGTATTCATCTAAAATAAAGTCAAAACCACCACCAATAGCAAGATTTGTTGGCAAACTACTTTCAGACCCTACTTCATCATATTTTAATTTAGGTCCAATATTCGAGATATTAATACCCCCTCTCCAACGTCCATCAAAACTATCGTAAGCTACTTCTTCACTTTGGTAATACCCAGAAATATCAACTGCAAATGAACTTGCTGCTGTAGCATCTTCATTACCCGTTTGTAATTTTAGATCGGATCTAATATATCTACCTGTTACACCCATTGAAAAACGATCATTTAATCGTAAGGAATAGGAAGCATCAAAAGAAAGTTCATTTGGCTTAACAATTAATGGCTCCTGATCAATAGTTTCTCTAAGTTCTATTTCTCCATTACTAAAGTATCTAAAACCAAATGCCAAAGCACTTCGTTCGTTTAAACGATTATAATAGGTAACGTTTCCTAAAAAGATATCACTAACCAAGCTACTTAAATAAGGAGTGTACGTTATCCCTATACCTTGTTTAGAAAGTGCAAATGCGTATTTAGAAGCATTCCATTGTTGTGAAAATGCATCTGAAGATGTGGTAACACCAATATCTGCTAAACCAGCAGATCGTGCATCCGCACCTATTAAAAGAAATGGTACTCCAGTTGTAATTGCATTTTTATAAGGATTATCCCAGTTTGCATCATTTGGAATTGTTATTGTTTCTTGTGCAGTAACATTATAAGCGATTAACCCCAATAATGCGAATAAGAATATTTTTTTCATTTAATAAAAATTTTTGACAAATATAAATTTAATTATTTATAGAATAACTAGTTTTTCAAATTTTTCAACTTGATGATTAGTTAACGTAGATTTTACGGTTATCTTATATACATATACACCTTTTCCAATACGATCTCCAAAATCGTCTTTTCCATCCCAACTTATGCTTCTGAATAAGTTACTTCCTGTGGAAGGATAGGTTCCTCCATGAGTCCAAACTACTTTCCCAGTTATTGTGAAAACCTGTACTTGAACCTCTAATGTTTCGTATTCTCTATTATGATTAAACCAAAACTCTGTATAATTAACAAATGGGTTTGGGTAGTTTAAAACTCGGTTAATCTCTAATGTTTCATTATCAGCAACAACAAATTGTATGTCTGTAGTTGAAGAATTATTATACACATCCCAAGCTTTTAAAGTGAGGGTATGTATCCCATTTTCTAAATCTCGAAGCTTATAATTAGTTAATCCTCTAGTATAATCATCTACTTCTGCTTGATAATATTCATTTAATACAAATGGATTACTTTCATCTCCATCCAATATGGCAATAATATCATGACCAATTCCACTAGCAGTATTAATACCATTTTCATCTTCTAATTTAGCAATAAGAATCGGAGAATCGTTAGTAATTCCTCCTGAAACAAAGCTTTCATCATTCATAAAAAGTTGAATTAATGGCCCTTGATTATCTTCAGGCGCATTTTCATTTAAACCTCCAATATTTAAATCTAAATTAAAACCAGACCTATCATCTAAAGTATTTTCTTCTTGAGCATAAAAACTTATTCTACCTGTATCCACAGGTATTTTGGTGTCTTTAGGCATTACAAATTCAAAATCAAAAAGTCCATTTGTTACCTTAGCTTGTCCATTAAACAATATTTCACCAAGAGTTATATAATCTAAAATTAACAATTCTCCACCTGAGGAAGTACCATCATTCCCTAAAGTACTTCGCTCTGAATTTTTATCAAATAACTTTGCCTCTAAAACACCATTATAATTAGTTAACAACACATTATTCTCATCATGAATCTCCCCACTTATCCTAACTTTACTTAATGCCTTTAAAGTGTCTGTTGCTTGAGCTATAGGAACACCGTTTAATGTGGTAAGCTTTACTTTTTGTTGTGGAAAAGCCAAACGCATCGAAGGATCACCAATATAAAAAACGACTCGCCTATTCTCGCTACTTACATTATTTTTTGATATTCGAACTGCTTCTGAAGGAGGGTTTGGAACATTCATTCCGTATCCAAATAATTGGGGTGCTAATTCTTTATTAAACTCAACACCTACAGCAGCCGAAATTGATCTTGTTGTCGTAATTAATGAAATAGCTCCTCCTTCTTTATTCCAAAAACTAAGTTCTCCAGCTGTTATACGCAAGGGGTTGTCAAACTTTGTAAATTCACAAGTAACGGTTACTATACAAGGAAACTTGTTTTTATTCTTAAGTTCATTTGCGGTTTCTTTAGTATATATACGTTCTGAAGCTAATCCATCCTCTCCTCCATGTCCAAAATAATTAATAATAAGCGCTCCTACTTCTGCTGCATTTTCAAATGCATCATTTACATCTGGATATCTTTCCCCTCCCGCTGATGCAATTTGCTGATAAGAATCTGAATGAATTTTCTTTACATTAACATAGGGTTTTTCTAAAGAAACTTCATCTCCAAGCGCATCTAAATTAACTTGTAAGGCTTCGTGTTCCCAAACTTTATCAACATCATCTGATACTAAAACAAAATCATTTCGCCAATTTCCATAAGATAATTTTGATTCGTAATTTACTATTTTATCTACCATTGCATTAGCAAGACTAACTTCATCTACTATCATCCTTCCAACAGCAATGTCTAACTTTTCACTAGCTATCATTAGCCCTTCATTTGGGTCCATATTTCCAAAAAAATCATCCGACATAAAAGACCTAAAAGTACTTTGACTATGCAATGTATGATAAGTTGGAACTATGTTATTATTATTTGACAATCTATCCTTATAGTCTACAGAGGTATCTCCAAACAAGCAAACATATTTTATCCTCTTATCATCTGAAGATGCATTTTCATATATATAACGCACAAAATTTCTAATCGCTCCTATATCTTGTTTCCCTGAACTAAATTCTTGATAAATCTTGTCTGTAGTTATCACTTTTACATTAAGTCCATCGATATTTTCTCTATGATTAGCTAAACGTAAAGCAGGCTGTATTAAAAAAGGTGGAACTACAATTAAATAGTCAACATCCTCAAAATCCCCAGATTCATTATTAAAAATAGTTCCTTTTAAATTTTGATTTGGCACTGCTGATTGAGAAGTTTTAATAGGTAAGAAATAATCCCTGGAATTTACCGCAACATATTCCCTTACTTCACCTAATTGAGTTTTAAACACAAAGGAAGAGTTATTGCCTTCATTTTGTTTTGATGTGATAAAAGCAGGGTTTGTAACATCCCATACTTGCGAAAATTGAGAAGCATTATCAATTCTATATTCTCCAATTCCAATGGATGTTCCCACAGAATTATTTCTAAAAGCCAATTGTCCACTAACGCCAGACAATTGTCTAATTACATCAACACTAATATAGTCTAGGTAGCCTATACTTGATGGATTTCCTCCATTATTATATACTAAATTGAAAGTAACAGATTCATCACCAGCCGGTATCTCGCCAACAAATTGCTTAACATCTAATAAGATTGGATCATGAATAGGTGTAAATATTAAAGGATCTAAACTAGTTCCATTAACTGCTATTGCCATAGATGTCGAGGACTCTGAAGCAGATGCTACCTTTACCTTTACACTCATAAGTTGACCCGGCACTATATTAGGAAAGTTTAAAACAAAAGATTGTTCACTTTCTATATCAAATCTATTACTAAACCATTTTCTTCCAACTTTAACTGGACTTTCTTCGTCACTTTCAATAAATTGATAATCGTTAAATTGAGTAATTATTTCTACTGGATTTCCAGATGGTTCAATCATTTCTTGAACTCTTATACCTGGATCATTACCTACAGTAACATAATAATAAGATTCATCGCTATAGGGATTTATATTCGTATCAAAATCTGTTTCATTCTTTTCGCCTAAATACCCTAATGTACTAGTAGCATAGAATAATATATAATCATTTGCATCAAAACTTCCATCGTTTTCACCAAAAATATGTATTGCATTTTCAGGTAGGTCAAAAATTGTATTATCTTCATTTAAAAAAGGCAATGGAGCACCTCCATTACCATATACTTTAATGTTTCTAGGGTTAATGCCATCGGTATTCATCCCTAAATCATTTAAAAAACCTTTACTGATACGATGAATTCCTGTTTTTTCTACTTTAAATTTATACCAATTTCCATTTGCTAAAACAGAATTTGTTATTTGAAGTTGGCGTACATTTCTATTTCTACTTTTAGTAGTATAGGATATAGTAAAAGAAAGAACCTTTTTATATCCTAAACTAGACTTTACAACTGGTGAAATATCTATAACCGTATATATCACATTTCTAGCACTACTACTTTTAATGCCATAACTAAGTTGATCTGGAACTATTTTTTTGTTAAGGTTTTTTAATTCATTATTTGTTAAATCACCATAAATTATATTCGTGATCTTTAAAGATTTTTCATCTGCAAAACCTTTATCTAACCATTGTTCTCTATAAATTAATTCTTCATCTGTAGGCAGGAATTGTAATGCAGAAATTGACTTGTCTTTAGAAAAAGAAATTTTTTTAGATTTAGAATTTTTTTCTGTATTGGATTTCCAATTAATCTCAATATTTCTATTTTGAGCCATCATTAAAATGGGCATCAAGAATACACCTATATATAGTAACGCTTTTTTCATCATAATTAGTAACGCTTCAAATATACACTTAGTATAGAAGATTATTTTAAAAGATTTTACTGAAATTTATTTTTTATAAAATAAATTTAAAACAAACACGTTTGCTAACAAATCAGTAGAATAAATACCCTAAACCTAACAGTTTATTAAAATTTAAAATATTATTGATATATAATCGTTAATTACTATATTGCGAACCCAACTTTTCTTAACTGAAAACTATGAATATTAAAAAAAACTTAGCTTTTAAGCTACTTATTGTACTTTTTACAGCGACTTTACTGGTAAGTTGTAATAAATCTAGAGATTATAAAAGCAGCTCAAGAGCTACTGGATGGAAAATGAACGCCAAAGAAGGTGGATTCCAACATAATCCAGATGCCAAAGAACAAGAAACTGGACCTGGTCTAGTATTTATTGAAGGTGGTACTTACACTAAGGGTAAAGTACAGGATGATCCAATGCACGATTGGAATAACAGCCCAAACCAACAACATGTTCAGTCATTTTATATGGACGAAACAGAAGTAACTAATTTAATGTATCATGAATACTTAGATTGGTTAAAAACAGTTTTCCCTCCTGAAGATGAAAATTATAGAAAGATTTATGAAGGAGCTGTACCAGACACTTTAGTTTGGAGAAACAGATTAGGATATAACGAAGTAATGACTAATAATTATTTACGTCATCCTGCCTATGCAGATTATCCTGTTGTTGGTGTTAGCTGGATTCAAGCTGTTGAATTTGGAAACTGGAGAACAGATCGTGTAAATGAATTGATTTTAGAAACAGAAGGGTTTACTTCTAGAAACGCTCGCTATGATGTTAAAGCTGGTGAAACTTTTAGCACTCAAACTTATCTTAACTCTCCTACACAGACTTATGGAGGAAATGACTCTATAACAAGAGGAGGAAATAGATCAGAATCCTTACAAAAAAGAAGTAAAGACAGTTCCAATCTATATATTCAACGTAAAGATGGACTACTATTACCAGCATATCGTTTACCAACAGAATCAGAATGGGAATATGCAGCTCTTGCTTTAGTAGGTTTACGTAATTATAATGTTTATAGAGGAAGAAAAAAATACCCTTGGGAAGGGCAATACACTCGCTCTGGCAAAAGAAAATCTAAAGGAGACCAATTGGCAAACTTCAAACAAGGAGATGGTGATTATGGTGGAATTGCTGGATGGAGTGATGATGGAGCAGACATTACTGCAGAAGTAAAATCTTACGAGCCCAACGATTTTGGTCTTTACGATATGGCAGGTAACGTTGCCGAATGGGTAGCAGACGTATATCGTCCTATAGTGGATGATGAATTTAATGATTTTAATTACTTCCGTGGAAATGTATATACCAAAAACTATATAGGAGAAGATGGTAAAGTGAAAATTGTTACTGCAGATTCTATAGTTTTTGACACCTTAAGTAACGGAAAAATTATTGCAAGAAATTTACCTGGTGAAATTCACCAAGTTCCTGTAGATGAAAACGAAACTTATTTAAGAACTAATTTCTCTAAAAGTGATCAACGTGATTATCGTGATGGAGATAAAAAATCTACTCGTTATTACCAATCTTTTGCAGGAGATGACGAAAATATAGATGAAAACAAGAGAATGTACAATTCTCCTAACCATTCAGTATCTTCAGACAGTTCAGGAACATTAGATCGTCAATATGATGAGTCTTCTGCAAGAACTTCTTTAATTAATAATGAGGTGCGAGTTTATAAAGGAGGATCTTGGAGAGATAGAGATTATTGGTTAGATCCTGCTCAAAGAAGATATTTCCCTCAAGATATGGCTACAGATTACATTGGGTTTAGATGTGCTATGTCTCGTGTAGGTTCAAAATCTAAAGAAGGAAAAAGACCTAGACATTAAATAACAAACAATATAAATAAAAAAACCTCTTCCTAACCTGAAGAGGTTTTTTTGTATCTTTAATCTTGTGAAAATAGAAACTCTCCATCAGCAATTTTTAAAATCAACAGGTATTTGTACTGACACGCGTACCATTACAAAAGGCTGTCTTTTTTTCGCTTTAAAAGGAGAAAATTTTAATGGCAACAAATTTGCTCAGGATGCTTTAGACAAAGGAGCTTATAAAGTAATCATTGATGAGGCAGTTTATCATAAAGAATCTGGTGAGACTATATTATTTTCAGATGTTTTAACCACCTTACAAAACCTCGCTTCCTATCATCGAGATTATTTAAAACTCCCTATTATTGCCTTAACCGGTAGTAATGGAAAAACAACTACAAAGGAGTTAATAAACGCAGTACTTTCTCAAAAGTATAATACGGTTGCTACTAAAGGGAATTTAAACAACCATATTGGAGTTCCTTTAACCCTTCTTTCAATGAATTCTGAAACAGAAATAGGAATTGTAGAAATGGGCGCCAATCATTTAAAGGAAATTGAATTACTATGTGAGATTGCAAAACCCAATTTTGGTTATATCACGAATTTTGGAAAAGCTCATTTAGAAGGATTCGGAAGTATAGAAGGAGTTATTAATGGAAAAACTGAGCTTTACCGACATCTTCAGAAAAATGATAAAGTCGTATTTGTAAATGCCGAAGATTCTAAACAATTAGAACTCAGTAAAACGATTAATCGTATCACTTTTGGCAAACTACAGGGTTGCTCTATTCAACTAAAAGACGCATCAAAACAACTCTTAGTACAATTTAAAGGATTAGACATACAAAGTAACTTAATTGGCTTATACAACTATCATAATATTGCAGCAGCAATTTCTATTGGTGATTATTTTAAAGTTTCAAAAGAAAGTATTAAAAAAGCTATTGAAAGTTATACTCCAACAAACAATCGTTCTCAATTAGTAGAAAAAGGAACTAATAAAATAATTTTAGATGCTTATAATGCAAATCCTTCTAGTATGAAAGTTGCTTTAGAAAACTTTAAACAAACAAAAGGGAATTCAAAAATAGTTTTCTTAGGCGATATGTTTGAATTAGGTACTGAAGCTAAGAAAGAACATCAACATATTGTTGCACTTCTAGAGGAATACACATTTGAAAAGACCTATCTAGTTGGCGAAAACTTCTTTAAAACCAAAACTTCCTCACCACTAATTCATAAGTTTAAATCGTTTGACGAACTTAAAATAGAATTAGACACTAAGACCATAAAAAACAGTCATCTTCTTATAAAAGGATCAAGAGGAATGGCATTAGAACGAATATTAAAATTAGAATGTTTTATCTAAAACCATTTTTTTAACAACAGAAACCCCACTTTTTGTACTGAGTTTTAAAAAATAAACTCCATTAGATAATTTTAACTCTGATAGTGATATTTGGTGAGTACCTGTATGTTTTTCTTCATTCATTAAGGTTTTAATAAGCATCCCTAAAGAATTATAAATTTGCAGAGTAACAGTTTCTGAATCCTTAAGAGAAAACTGTAAATAAGACATTTCATTAATAGGGTTGGAAGAAATTTTAAAATCAAACGTATTGAAATCTTCATCTGAAACAGACAAAACAGCTAAATCTACGAATATTACAGAAGACCCCATAGGGATACCAAGTACATCCGTACTTTGACTATATCCAATATCGGCAGGAGAATTTAAACTTGGAGTATCTACAATTTCAGAAACTGAAAAATCATTATTATATTTTGTGATTCTAGCTGGTGACCAAGAAGAAATATAATAATTACCTTCACTATCATCATCGATTCCATCAATATTCGATAGGCTTGTAGTAACTAAAGTTGAAACTTGATTTGTACCCAAGTCTACTGCTTTGATTTTTGCATTAGATCCCCATGTTACAAATAACAATCGGTTATTAGTTCCATCAAATAAAACGCCATTTGGAGTTCCTCCTGTGTTGGAAACTATTTCAGTATAACTTGGATTGGAAACATCCGTCACATCTATGGAATATATTTTTCCAGCTGAAAAATCGGTAACATAAAGTGTGTTTTCTCCGTCATTAGTTAAGCCGTTTAAAAAACTAACACCAGGCATGGCAAGATTCATTACCTCTTCTTCACTATTCAGGTCATATCCCTTAATACTATTTGAAGCAACAGCAAATAAATTATTTCCAATTACTTCCATTCCATGAGAGGCATTTCCAGTTCCAAAATAACTTAGATTTCCCTCACCGTCATCAGCTATAATTCTTGAACCATTTGCAACTAACCATTGATTGTTTACAGGGTCGTATTCCACACTTTCTGCAGATTGATAGTTTTGTGACAATAATAATGTCACATTAAATAAGAAAATAAGTTTAAAGAAAGATTTCATAGTTTTTTTGTTTATTATGGATTCTATAATACATAAAATATATACCATAGAAAATACTATGATTGAAAATATTTTAAATGATGATAAAAATTGTTAACATTAAGGATTAGGTAATCCCTCTGATTCTAAAACAATTGCAATCAAGTTTAACACAATTAAAAGAAAAAATAATGTCACTTAAATTATAAGTGGAAAAAACTTAATTTGATAATTAGTGATTATTGTACTAATATAATATATTTTTTAAATAACACTCCTTGTAAAACCTTATTCAATTATTGTTAGTTGCAAGTTGATTTTTTAAATATTTGATATTGAGCTTTTTAAAAATATTAGTTTTTTAAAATTATTTTTTCTATTTATTCAACTTTTCAAAATGTTTCTTAAAAATAATTAATAAGTAAGTTTTAGCTTTAGAGTAGGTTTTTTCCTACTTTTTTTATAGTTTATCGACAAAGTATTTCGTCGGATAAAACTGCATTACGTCGATTAAGCCTTATCTTATAGGGGTTTACAAACTTTTTTATTAAGACATTTCGTACAATATAAAAATATATTACATTTAATCAGTTCCTTTTTTGGAATCATAAGCTTAACCTAAAACAACTATTATGCTATTAATTACCCCCCACAAGCATGTAAGTTCTATACTTATTTGTCTTTTTGTGATCTTCGGTTCTTCTATAAAAGCTTTTAGCCAATGTCCTACAATAGTTAATCCCAATCCTGTTATTTGTGACGCCAGTGGTTTAACTATTATCGACCTCGATGTATATGCTACCGATTTGGGTAATGGAATATCATGGTGGAATGCTCCTACTGGTGGTATCGAATATGTCGATACTGAATTTCTATTTGAAGGCACCTATTATGCAGATGACGACTCCGGAAGCTGTACATTAAGGTCACCAGTTGTTGTAGATTTTGTTGTTGACAATACCGGACAAAACCTAGATGGAATTTTTTGCGATAATGAAAATGCCACTATACAAACCTACATAAACGAAGTGCTTTTACCCATCGTTTCCCCGGGAGGTAGCGTTCTTGTTTATACAGACCTCTTACTTACTACACTAGCTAATCCGGCTACCGTACTTATTGGAGTAAACATTTATTATATCGTTTTTGTTGATAATGGTGGTTGTGAAGGTCAACTGGAATTTGGAAGTACTGCCGTATTTTCAGGACCATTAGCGCCGACTCCTCCACCAGTACAAGTATTTTGTTCATCCAACGCACCCACAATCGGAGATTTAAATACTGGAACAAGCGACGTAGTTAGCTGGTACCTTAACATTGACAGTAACGGAGACCCTATTCCTCCACCCTTAGACCCCTCTACTCCGTTAATAGACGGAACTACTTATTATGTGCAGGCAGATGATATTTTTTGCCCGAGTGATGTTGCTGCCGTACTTGTAGAAATAGACATCCCCGTAGATGCAGGGGTTTCAGCTGAACTTCATTATTGTGAAGATACTATTCCCACAACCGATTTCGATTTATTTGACAAGTTAGGAGGTACTCCATCTACCACAGGTACTTGGACCGGCCCCCTTCCCACATCTAATGGTCATTTAGGAACTGTAAATATTAGCACCTTAACCCCTGGTACTCATGTTTTTGTTTATACAGTTCCAACAACTGGCGCCTGTCCGAATGGAACCAGTACAGTAACAATAATCATTCATGAAATATTATCACCAGGAATCGCATTAATTCCTGTTACGTTCTGTGAGATGGACCTACCGTCTATTTTTGATCTCTTCTCATTATTGGCAAACGAAGATCCTGGTGGTGTTTGGACAGATGGTAATGGTAATGTGGTTGTCAATCCTATCGACCTTACAGGTTTCCCACCTGGAATCTATTTTTATACCTATACTCAAAACGGTGGCTTAAATCCATGTCCGGACGCATCTACAACCGTGCAGATTATTATATTACCAGATCCTAATCCAGGTGTTGCCATTAATGTGCAATTCTGTGAAAACGATCTGGATATCAATTCCCCATTCGATTTATTCGACGCCCTAGATGGCTCTCAAGACAATAATGGTGGTGTCTGGACGGACAGTAACGGCTCGGTTGTTACTAATCCGATAGACATTACTGATTTCACAGTTGCCGGTAGTCCATACACGTTTACATATACACTTAGTAATGGAGCCTGTGAAGAGTCGGTTATTATCACGATATCTGTTCTACCCGCACCGAATTCAGGAATTGCTTTAACTCCAATAGCATTTTGTGAAGATGAAGTTGCGGAGAATTCTCCTTTCGACCTATTCAACCTATTAGATGGATCTCAAGACTTAAATGGTACCTGGCACGTAGGTCTGGACTCTACAGGACCGGTGGCTACAAATCCGATAGACCTTACTATTCTTGGAACAGGAGTCTTTTATTATACATATTCGGTTCCAGCCATAGGTACGTGTACCGATGTGGATGTTACAGTACAAATTACGATTAACGCCTTACCTATTACAGGTACCGCTACACCATTCAACGTATGTGTTGATGATCTGGCTGAGAATTCTCCATTAGATCTATTTGATCAGCTTATCGGAAATGATCCCGATGGAACTTGGACAGATGACGACGCAACAGGCGCTTTAACAGGTAGTAATGTGGACCTAACGCTACTAACAGTGGGAACCTATAATTTTTCTTATAGTATTACTTCTCCTGAAGGATGTACGAACACTTCTACAGTTGTAATAACAGTTGAGGAAGCTGCAAATGCGGGAACGGCGACTAATCCTACTTATTGCTTAATAGATGTGGCAGCTAATCCAACGCTGGATCTGTTCACGCAATTAACAGGTAATGATCTAGGTGGTGTTTGGACCGATGATGATGCGACTGGAGCACTAACAGGTAGTATCGTAGATATTACTCTCTTAGGAGTTGGAAATTTTAACTTTACGTATACTGTAACCGGCATAGGAAGTTGTGCAGATGATTCTGTAACAGTTATCATCACAATCAATGATACATCAGCGCCCACGGCACCAACAATTCAAGACTTCTGTGATGCTGCAACAGTTGATGACTTAATAGCTACCGGAACAGGAATTCTGTGGTATGCAGATTTGACTTCTACAACTCCATTACCCGGGGATACTCCTTTAATAGATGGTGAAAATTATTTTGCCACACAAACAAATACCGTTACCGGATGTGAATCTTCAGAACGTATAGAAGTAATCGTAAATATTTATGAATCTCCAAATGCTGGATCGGCTTCATCACCTTTGACAGTTTGTACAGATAATACAACCGTTGATCTGAATGAGGGATTAGACGGCTCGCAGGACCCAACGGGAGAATGGCAAGATACTGACGGCACCAACGCATTATCCGGAAATATTTTTGACGCTTCACAAGTAACATCTGGTACTTATAATTTTACTTATCTGGTAGTTGGAACACCACCATGTTTGGATGCAAGTACTATTGTTACAGTTATTGTAGAGGTTCCTGTTTCAGCAGGAACTAATGCGACCTTAGATATCTGTAGTGATAATGGCCCAGTAGATCTATTTTTACTATTAGGAAACGCTGACATCGGCGGAACCTGGTCTCCAACACTTGCTAGTGGAACTTCAATTTTTGATCCGTTGCTGGACAATGCAGAAACATATACTTATTCAATAACCAATGCTTGTAGTACAGAAAGCAGTACAGTGGTAATTACAGTTACAGCAGCAGCAAATGCGGGCTCAGATGGTTCTATCTTTATATGCGTGGTAGATGGATCTATAGACCTCTTTACAATATTAGGTGATTCTGCGAATACCAACGGGACCTGGTCTCCTGCACTTAGTAGCAATACAGGAGTATTTGACCCAGCTATAGACTCGTCTGGTATTTATACTTATACTGTGAATGCAACAGCACCCTGTATTGGAAGTGATTCATCTGAAGTAACGGTTACTGTAAATGACAGTCCTGAACCTATTGTCGTTATTGCTGAAATTACATTTTGTTTATCAGAGGAACCAACTGTGGATGATCTTAATGCAGCGGTAACAGGAAACAATATTACTTGGTACGATGAAATAGATTCAACTACACCTTTAGCTTTAAACACTGCTTTAATTAATGGTGAAGATTACTTTGCAACACAAACGGGTACTAATAATTGTGAATCATCACAAAGAGCAGAAGTAACTGTAACTATTAGCGATTCCCCTACACCTACTCTCGATACGGATGGCGCTGTATTTTGTATTAATGACGATCCAACATTAGAAACACTTTCAGCAAATATATTAGAATCCAGTAATGAAGATTTTGTTATTATTTGGTATGCTTCCAATGATGGCCAGGAGCAATTAAGTGGTAATACCTTATTGGTTAATGCAACGACCTATTATGCCGTTTTATTAAATATTACATCGGGTTGTGAAAGTAGTGTTCCTTTACCTGTAACGGTAGATCTTTCGGGTTGTGTTGGAATTACAATTCCCGATGGCTTCTCGCCAAATGGAGATTTGATCAATGATACCTTTGATATAGACAATCTGAATTTCCTATATCCAAATTTCGATATGGAAATATATAATCGCTACGGTAATTTGGTGCATTCAGGAAATGCCAATACACCTAGATTTGACGGCACCTCTAATCAATCAAGGTTGGTAAGTAATGGCAATTTGCCTGTAGGAGTTTACTTCTACATACTCAGTCTGAATGACGGAACAACTGATCCCATACAGGGGCGATTATACCTAAGCAGATAAGTTATATTCAAGAAACAAAGTATAAAAAGATGAAACAATTTAAAATATACAGTAGAACGATTATAACACTAAGTTTAGCAATATGTACCTTCAGTGGTTATAGTCAACAAGACCCTCAGTTTACACAATATATGTACAATATGAGTGTAATAAATCCTGGATATGCTACAACAGATCTTGGAATAGTAAACTTTGGAGTTTTATTTAGAACGCAATGGGTTGGTTTAAAAGGAGCTCCTAAAACCGGAACTTTCTTTGCACACACCCCAATCACTGAACGCATTGAGGTTGGTATCACTTACACCAATGATAATATTGGAGACGTTGTAGAAGAAAACAATATTTATGCAGATTTTGCCTATGTACTTAAGGTTTCTGAAAATAGCAACCTTTCATTAGGAATAAAGGCAGGTGTTACCCTATTCAATGCTAATTTCAACAATTTTGTATTGCAGTCTGGTGACGTGAGTACCGATTTGGCCTTTAATGATAATATTAACAAGGCTTTTCCAAATATAGGAGCGGGTGCCTTTTATTTTGGTGATCGCTATTATGTTGGCCTTTCCGCTCCTAATTTATTAACCACGACACATTTAGAAAATGAAGATGGAGTAAAATCAACAGGCGTTCAGGATATACATTTTTTCCTGACTGGTGGATATGTTTTTGACATTAATTCAGACTTTAAACTGAAACCGGCAACGATGTTAAAAGGAGTAAAAGGCGCTCCACTATCCATCGATCTTACTGCAAACGTTCTTATGTATGATCGAATTGAAGCCGGTATAGCTTATCGTATTGGCGATTCGTTTTCCGTACTAGCTAACTTTAAAGTGACTCCCCAATTGCGCGTTGGATATGCTTATGATATGACAACAAGTAATTTAAGTAACTATAATTCGGGATCGCACGAAATTATCTTATTGTTCGATTTAAACCTATTAAACTTTAATGGAGGTTATGATAAATCCCCTAGATTCTTCTAAAAAATGACACAAATGAAAAAATATATATTCTTTTATACCGTATTATTTTTGACTAGCGGCACTTTAATTGCTCAGAGTCAAAACCTTAAGAAGACAAATAAACTATTTTCTACGCGTTCATATACAGAGGCAATTGCAAGTTATGAGAAATTGGAACGTACTCAGGAAGTACTTCAAAACCTAGCGGATAGTTACTTTTATACCAACCAATTAACACAAGCTGTAACTGTTTATAAGGAATTAATCGAAACTTACGATATAGCAAAAGACGATAATCTTCAATTTAGATATGGCCATGCACTTAAAGGAATTGAAATGTATACGGATGCAGACACCATCTTGTCTGCTTATTTTGGGACACCACATAATTCCAGTGAGTTTATGGAAGAAACCAAAATGACTACACCACATGATTTCAAGCTCACAGTATTACAAAATGAAAATGGTCATAATGATTTTGGAATGTCTTTCTTCGGAAAAGATCGCGTTGCATTTGCTTCCTCCCGAAACGAAGATAATCCGATATATGCATGGAATAATTTACCCTATCTTGATTTGTATAGTGCTGCATTGTCAAGTGACAACCAATTAAGCGATGTAACTGCTTTTCCGAATGAAATTAATACCAATTCTCATGAGAGCAACGCGACTTTCAGTCGTGATGGTAAAATTATGTATTTCAATCGTACTAGCAATACACGTCATAAAGATGGTGATCTCAAAGTTGCAAACATCAAAATATATCGATCTGAAATGATTGATGGAACATGGGCGAATGTAAAAGCTTTACCTTTTACAAGCGATAATTATAGCACAGAGCATCCTAGCTTAAGCAAAGATGGCAAAACCCTTTATTTCTCTAGTGATATGCCCGGAAGTATGGGTAGTTTCGATATTTTCAAGGTTAGTGTTAACGAGGATGGCACCTATGGAACTCCAGAGAATTTGGGAGACCTAGTAAATACTACCCAACGTGAACAATTTCCATTTATTAGTGATATCAATACCTTATATTTTTCATCCAATGGCCATCAGGGTTATGGAGGTCTGGATGTTTTCAGAAGTGATAAGATTAATGGTTCCTTTACCAATATTTTGAATTTAGGCACTCCGGCGAATTGTCCACTTGACGACTTTAGCTTTGTGATCAAAGAAAAAAAGAACAATGGATATATAAGTTCGAATCGTTCTGGAGAGGATCAGCTCTTTGCTTTTACAAGAGAGGATAATGATCTGGCCAATTATTTGGTGGAAGGAATTGTAATGGATAAAAATAGTAAAGAATTACTTTCTGGTTCTCTGGTCACTTTATTTGATGAAAATAAGCAGGTACTTCAAGATACCATTGTAAAGAATGATGCCTATTATAAGTTCAAAATTGAGCCTAATAAAAAATACACTGTACGAGGAACACGAAAACTCTATATTCCTTATGAGGTTGACTTCTCTACTGATAAAGAGGGAAAAGTAAGTCATAATATTTACCTGCTCCTAGAGCCTTATGAAGATGCTGAAGAGCGTATTTCTAAAAATGAACAGGATATAACCCAGGTAGATCTTGAAAAGATCTTCTTTGATTATGATAAATGGAATATTCGCGAAGACGCAGCTATCATCCTAAATACTTTAACAGATCTTATGAAAAAATATCCTGAAATGGAGATTGAGGTCGCTTCGCATACAGATGCTCGAGGATCTAATGATTATAACTTGGCCCTATCTAAAAAGCGAGCCACTTCTACAATGAACTATATAGTAAGTCAGGGAATTGATAGAAATAGATTACGAAGTATTGGTTATGGTGAGGAACAGCCTTTAAACCATTGTATAAAAGAAGAAATATGTGATGACGAAGAATATGATATCAATCGTCGTTCTGAGTTTACCTTAATAAATTAATTGTAAAGCCCCTTCATTTCGTTGCCATCTAGAAAAGTTGATTTTTTTTTATGATCGTATACGAAATGAACTTCGGGGTTTTATATTTCCTCAAAATTATTTTCTTAGATATTGTCCACTTAAAGATAATACACCTGCAAATAAAGGTTTTTTGTTGGTCATACTGGATTAATCCAATGATCCAGAACAAACCCGCTCCTGCAAATAACATCCCAATTCGAGCTACGCTCGAAACGTATTTTTGTTTTACCACTGATGAAAACAAGTTTTCAACGCACTAAAACAAAAATCCCAATGAGATTTCATCTCATCGGGATGCTGATTGATGTGGGTCATACTGGATTCGAACCAGTGACTTCTACCCTGTCAAGGTAACACTCTGAACCAACTGAGTTAATGACCCTTTGTTTTCAAAAATACAATATAAAAGACGAAACTTTTAAATAGGTTTAATTTCGTTATCCCCTAAAAGATCACTCCTGCAATAACAATCTAATTATAGACTAAACCTATATGTAATCTTTTAAATTCCAAATATTATGAAATTAATCTTCAAGGATTAACTTCGTTGATCCCTAAAAGACCACTTATGCAAACCTGTCTGCCTCAGAAACGATACAATCCCGAACAACGCTATCGCATTGATGTATTTTTTATTTTCAAAACTTACCATGGATTACCTGCGGTGATCCCTTTAAGATCTCTTTTGCAAATACAATCCCGAACAACGCTATCGCGTTGATGTATTTTTTATTTTCAAAACTTATGAAAATAAAAAATCCCGATACATTTCTGTATCGGGATTGTAATTGATGTGGGCAATGAGGGATTCGAACCCCCGACCCCCTCGGTGTAAACGAGGTGCTCTGAACCAACTGAGCTAATTGCCCTCTCTGTTAGCGGTTGCAAATATAACTTAGTTTTTATTTCCAACAAACAATTATTGAAAAAAAATCACAAAACTTCTGCGACTACAAATGTACTACCGCCAATATATATTAAGTCATTCGATTCTGCATTTGTCAAAGCTGTATTATAAGCTTCTTTTACAGATAAATAAGACAATCCCTTCATTCCATAAAGCAAAGCATTAGATTTTAAACTATCTTGACTAAAACCACGTATTACATCGGGTTTACAAAAATAATAGGTTGCATCTTTTGGGAAAAGGGGTAATATTCGGTCTAAATTTTTATCATCTACAAACCCTAAAACAATATGAAGCTTATTATAGCTTTCCTTTTTTAGTTGTTTTAAAACCAATACTAGCCCTTCTCTATTGTGAGCAGTATCACAAATTACTTTTTGGCTTTCTTGTAAAACTTGCCATCTTCCTAGTAAACCAGTATTAACAACAATAGAGGTCAATCCTTTTTTTAATACTTCTTCTGTGATCGTCCATCCTTTTTCTTTAAGAACATCTATCGTTTTTATAGCTATCCTACAATTCTTCTTTTGATAATCTCCTAATAAATCGGTTTTATAAGCTTCTATCTTTTCCTCTTCAACAAAGGTTACTGAGCTATTATTAGTTGCAGCGATTTCCTGAAACACTTGTTTCGTTTCTGGTAAAGTTTCTCCAATTACTACAGGAATATTAGGTTTTATAATTCCTGCCTTTTCAAAAGCAATTTCTTCTAGAGTGTTTCCTAAAAACTTAGTATGATCCAAGCCAATATTTGTAATTACCGATACTTCGGGCTGTATCACATTCGTGCTATCTAACCTACCTCCTAGCCCTACTTCAATAATTGTAATGTCTACTTTTTCTTTTCTGAAATATTCAAAAGCTAAACCAACAGTCATTTCAAAAAAAGATAACTGATTTTCTTCAAAAAAAGATTGATGGTTTTTTACAAAATCAACAACTGATTCCTTTGAAATTAATTCTCCATTAATCTTAATTCGTTCTCTAAAATCTTTTAAATGAGGAGAAGTATACAGTCCTGTCTTATAACCTGCTTCTTGTAAAACAGAAGCTAGCATATGACTTGTTGATCCTTTGCCGTTAGTACCTGCTACATGCACTGATTTAAAACTGTTTTGAGGAATCTCTAAATGCGACATCAACTTTAGCGTGTTGGACAAATCTACTTTATAGGCAGAAGCACCTACTCGCTGATACATGGGTAATTGCTCAAAGAGCCATGCTATGGTTTCAGAATAATTGATAAGAATAATTTTTGAAGGTTATTTTACAATTAGTTTCTTGGTTGTTTTATGAATCCCTTGATTTAATTGCATATAATATATTCCAGAATTAATCCCATCTAATGCAATTCTTTCTTCTGAATTTGACGCATTCAATTCCTGAGTTAATACAATTCTTCCTAATTGGTCAAATATAGTTAGCTCAAACTTTTCAGTTGCATTTGGTGTAGAAATACTCACAAAATTGGTAGCTGGATTTGGATATATTTTTACTTCCGAAGCAAATAGATTCGTTTCATTTCCTAAAACATTTTCTGAAATATCTAATTTATAACTTGAACGTCCATAAGTTGCTACATATAAATATTCTGCAGCCTCATGAATATACATATCGGTCACCACAACAGAAGGCATATTTAATCCTAATGGCTGCCAATTTGCACCTTCATCTAGGGAGGCAAGGACACCAATATCGGTTCCTAAAAATAAATTTCCATAACTGTCTTTTAAAATATCGTTTACAGGAATATCTGGTAAATTATTAGAAATATCAACCCAATTTGCACCATAATCGGTACTCTTAAACACATGACCATTATCCTCACCATAGCGATAACCAGAGAAGGTTACATATACTGAAGAAACATCCTCTCTTGAAGCTAATACTTTAGTCGTCCATAAATTTGGTAATGCTGCTGAAATTAAATCCCAATTAGAACCTCCATCTTGTGTTACCCATACATTTCCATCATCGGTGCCGGCATAAATAACATTGCTATCTAAAGGAGAAACATCGATTGTTGTAATTGTACCAAATGCTAAATTACCACTATGGGGTCCATTACTTAAATCTGAACTTATTATAAACCAATTCTCTCCTGCGTTCTCAGTTCTAAACATTTGATTACCTCCATAATAAAGAATTTGAGAATTATTAGGGTCGAAGGCAATTGGTGTATCCCAATTTTTACGAGTACCATGAGAACCTAAATTTTGAAAACTAGCAGCATCATCAATAGATTTCCCCATATTCCCATTTTGTGATAAGGCATAAATCACATTGGTATTGGTTGGATCTACTAGGGGTTGAAATCCATCTCCTCCATAAATGGGTTGCCAATCGTTCAAGCCACCTGTTGTGGTTCTAATAGTATTATTATCCTGTGAACCTCCATAAACTTTATTTGCATTTTGGGCATCTACATAAAATCGATAAAACTGTGTAATTGGCAAGGTATTATCTTTTACAGAGGTGGCTCCATTATTAGAACTTTTATACAAACCTCCATCATTACCAATTAATACTTCATCTGGAACAGATGCATTAAAAGCTACCGCATGTTGGTCTACATGAACATTAGAGAAAGTAGAACCCCAAGTTGCACCGCCATCAATAGATTTTTCCATAACAAATCCTGAATTATAAATAACATCTTCATTGGTTGGGTCTACAAATATCCCTCCAAACCACCAATGATAAGAAGTGCCATTGTTTATGGAATTAACTTGAGTCCATGAATCTCCTCCATCATCTGTTCTAAAAGTCCCTTCAACATTTCCAATTTTATCAGTATAAAACGCATATAATACATCTGGATTAGATTGTGATATATCAATACTAATTCTACCCTTATTTTCTGGGTTACTTGGTAATCCATTAGTCAATTCTGACCAATCATCTCCTCCATTTTGTGAACGATAAATCCTTGAGGTCTCCCCTCCATACTGTCTGTTATTTGGTCGTCTAATCCGTTCCCAACTGGCAGCATATAATATATCTCCATTAGTAGGATGAATAGACATATCGATAATACCCGTAGAATCACTTACAAATAAAACCTGCTCCCAAGTATCTCCATCATTTGTAGAACGATATACTCCTCTTTGTGTATCTTTTCTAAAAAGTGGCCCCATAGCACCCACAAAAATAGTTTCATCATCGTTTGGGTCAATTAAAACTTTACCAATACTCCCTACATTTGAAAGTCCTTTAGATTCCCAAGTAATTCCTCCATCGGCACTTTTAAACATACCGTTTCCATCATAGGCCAAAGAACCTCCTCCAGCATTTACTTCACCAGTACCAACCCATATGACATCGGTATTGTTTTTTGAAATTTCCATATCCCCAATGGAAAGCATTTCTTGTTCATCAAAAATCGGGATCCAATTCGCGCCCCCATCTGTAGTTTTAAATATCCCACCAGAAGCTGCACCCACATAATAGGTTTCTGCTTGATCTATAGGGATTTCTATATCTGTAATTCTTCCTCCAATATTATTTGGTCCTGAAAACTCCCAAATTACATCGGCATTAGAACTTCGATTGATTTGTTCTTTTTTCCATTGAATGGCTTTTGAATAAGCATCACTTTTAATTTCTCCAGTAGGATAAGCACGCTGCATAAACATAAAGTCATGAGGGGATTTTTCAATTTTAGCGGTTTTAATAGTTTTTTTTTCTGAAGAATTAGTGCAACTGATCAAAGAAATTGATGCAACTAATAGAAGTAAGATTAAGCGAATCATAGCATTTAATTTATTTGCTATAAAGATATTGAAAAATGTCTTAGAATTATGGTTTTACAATTCTATTCCAAAAGGTTAAATCTGCAAATGACCTTTTCTATTTGCTTGTTGAATGTTTTCATATTTATTGAAAATATAAGGTAAAACAAAAAGGACCGCATCAAAATTTTTGAAACAGTCCTTTTAAAGATTTTAATTAGATTTATTTAAAAGCTAGAATTAATAATTCTAGCTTTAGATTTTACATAATATCCATTCTTTTATTTATTTACTTCTTTATGCATGTGAATTGTCTTATTCAGCTTAACTGTTAGCTCATTTATAACCTGATCACTATACGAAGGGTCAGATTTCATACGTTTCCAAAAGGGATGTGTAGTAATATCCCCTCCATTTTCTACAAACATCTTTTCAGCTAAAACAGCACCTTCATTTATCTGTTTTCTAGTTATTTCGAAATATATTATATTACTTGAATCGGGTGTTAGATAGTTTAAATCAGTTTGATTCACAGAGGCCACATGGTCTTGAGATTCTTCTACAACAATAAATTCACCTTCTAAACCAGCAGCTTCTTTAAATCCAGGAAGCAATCTTGCCAGAATTTCATTTGTCTCATTATTTTTTCTTTTTAACTCATCAATCTCTTTACTTTGCTCTGCAACCACTTTACTAATATCACCAGCATTTAAGCCAATTGCCACATTAATCTGATTGTATGAATTGTTTTTTGATGAAGACCAAGCCATTCCGACAATGTGTGCATAATCATCAGCTTTCATATTGGCTGGAGATATTGCTTTAGCAAATCCATTGCTAAAACCTGAAGGGAGTATATAATCTCCCGCATTTACTTTACCTATAACATGAACTGGAACCTGACCCATAAAAGCTACTTTTTCATAATCCTCTTCTTTACCTATTTCTGGCATATTTCCTAATACAATAGGCTTAGTAGATATTACGAACAACTTATCGGCTCCTTCGGTATTCAATGAAATCTTACCATTTTTCATTCCTACAACATATCCTGGTATAAATTTTTCAGAAAAATTAGCTTTTGGCAACCATTCTGCATAATCACCACTACCCGATTGATAGGTTACCCCAATATTTGCAGCTGAATTTGTTACAAAAAAATCGCGTTGTGTAATAGCATCATCTAACCCAATTGCTATAGAAACTTCATCTGCAATCACTGCAATTTCGTTTGCTATTGATGCAGCAATTAATGAGGGTATCGGAGCGGTTACACAAGCACCTACCCCTGCACATCCAGTTGACGATGTAGCGGCACCTACAATATCTGCTGCTGCCATTACAATTGCAACACCTCCAGTAACCACATCAATTGTTGCCATAGTTACGGCCAAATCTAATGATCCTTTTTCCTGAATATACTCATCATTGGTCAAAAGCTCAACCAGTGTTTCACCTTCTATACGCCCTACTGTTGATCCTGAGTTATTCTTAAATGTAACAAAGTTATTTGCGTTTGCAGGAGTTGCTGCAGCCACTTGGATACTTATTCCATTAGCATTGCTACTATTAACAAAGTTAGCAATATAGTTACTACCTGCTGTTACATTAAGAGTACTTTGTAATGTGGTAGTTCCTCCTACACGTAAGTGTTGATCAACAACAACAGAATCTCCGTGGACCCTTAAACTTCCACCTATATCTAAGCCTCCAACAATAGAAATACTATCGGCTACAAAGTATCCTCTTACATCGGAAATGCTTCCAAATCGAGGTGCAGGATCTGGTGAAGCTTCACTAGTTACAACCAAATGATCTGTTACAGTACTTGCATCTATATTAATGTTTGAGTCAAATTGCCCAAGTCCGTTTACATCGAGATTACCTGTAAGTAGAGTATTACTTGTATTATTAACAGTAAAATCCCCATGATTTATAGTGGATCCTCCTGTAATGTTCATCTCTACATTTTCATCAAGAAAGGTATCATTATGCACATATAAGTTATTCCCAACATCAAGATCCACTCCAACACTTAAACTATTGGTTATGTTAATATCACCGTCTTTTGATATTCTTAATCGCTCTAAATTATCGGTAATCATAACAAGATCTACATAATCTGTTGTCCCTAATTTATCTTTATCTGAATTTGAATTGGAATTCCCGAAAAGTGACCAAACTTGAGCAGGCACACCATTTCCAGGACCTCTTTCCTTGATTAATTCATTGGCCGTAAAGGCATGAAAAGCATAAGGAACAGCCAGTAACTTGCTATTACTAATGGTTTCAAAATTAGCCCCCTCTTTATCTTTGATTGCGATTCCCATCCAAATATCTTCTGTACCCCAAGGAACATCATTAAACACACCTCTCTCTACAATACCTTCTCCTATAACAAGAGAAAATAAACCAAACTGGTTGGTAGAAGTAGCATGTGCTTCGGTATAATGTATCATTGGAGAATCAATATTACTATAGAGTTGAATCTTTAAAAACACTTGCTGATTAGCCATGACTTCACCGGAAAGATCTCTGGCTACAGCTTGATATTTCATTCCTTGAGGAACTGTTTGACTGTTCATTAAAGGAACAAACAGTACAGTTAAACTAATGAGAATTAATAGTTTTTTCATGATTTAATTTATTGATTATTAATTAGTTGCTTTTTAATATTTAATTATTTTATGTGACTGAATAACAGACCCTTCGATATCTGAAATATTCAAGATATAAGTACCCGAAGACAAGCCGTCTACATTCATATCGATTAGACTATCTGTTGTAAAAGCTGAAATCTGCTTTATATGCCTTCCATAGATATCATAAAGACTTATGATTAATTGGGAATTAACCGAAGTGATTACACTTATATTAACAAGAGAATATACTGGGTTTGGAGAAATAAGAATATCGAAATCAAAGGATTGATCTTGAAGTTCAAGTCTATTATTTAAAAATGGTTGATGAAATCCTTGGGTATAAATTTCATTTTGAAGGTTTGCGGTTTCAATAAAACTTTCACCTAAGGTCCATTCAAGACTTATATTTTCTGTTTTATCAAATCCACCTTGAGTAGAAACAATAGATAAGGAAACATTTTGAGAAAGACCAATGCTAGAAATTAGTAAAAAAAAGAAATAACAGTATAATTTTTTATTCATGATCATATATTTAATTAATGTGTGTTTTAAACATAGTAGTAAGTAAAAAGAAAAAAACATCTATTTATCTAATAAACAATTGAAATTTCCTAATTATCAAAATAGATAAAAGAGTCTAAAAACTTAACAATCATCAGGGATATACTGATATAAATATGTAAATATCAGTTATGAATGGGAAATAAATATATGAAATATTTATTTATTATTAATCAAAAAAAAAGCACAAATCGATGAATAACTTGATTATTCGTTTAAACTAATATTTTGAAGAATTTTGTTAAAAAAAATATTAGTTATAAAATTCTATTCCGAAAGGCTAAATCTATAGATAATTTTTCCAATTTGTTTAGAAGGTGCCTTATCGTCTTTATTAAATTTTGTAGCTAGAGCTGCTCTTTTTGCAGGATCTAATAAACAGGGAGAATTATTAGTAGTTCCTCTAACTCCAGGCATTGCCTTGATTACATTTCCATTTCTATCTACTTCTATACTTACCACAACAGTACCAGCTTCATTACAATCTTGTACAATCTTCTTTTTATTAAGCGCTTTTCTTCCTCCTAACATATAATTTCCATCGCCATCTAATCCTTTTCCGTTGCCGTAATAACTTTTTGCATTGGGATCGCCATCAGGATCCCCTTTATCTCCTCCTGTTTTATTATCGCCTTCACCACCTTGATCTACACCGTCACTTTTCGGTCCATTTATCAAACTAGAAAGTGCATCTGTAGTAGATTTATCGGGTTTTGGGTCTGGCTTTTTTTCAGGCTCCTTAACTGGCTCTTCTTTTTCTGGAACTTCTTCAACCACCTCTTTTACTTCTTCTTTTTTCTCTTCCTTTTTAATAACAGGCGCCTCTTCATTATCTTGAGTAACAACTTCTTCTTTTATTTCTGCTTTTTGTTGAACTACAGGTTTTGTAGTAGTAGGCTTGGGAGCGGTTTTTATCTTTTCTGTAGGTTGTACATTACCACTTCCAGTATCCATCGTTCCAAAATTAACAGCTATACCATTTTCTGGTGGTGGATCTAAATAAGATAATCCTACATAAAATAGTAACAGCAAAATAATCACGTGTATAACCACAGTGATTCTCATACTCTTCCTTTTATGTATTGTATCTAGTAAACTCATGGTATATTATTAATGGAGTAGAGATTCTTCACATTCGTTCTGAATGACAAGTAACTAATTGGGGCGTACTGCCAACACAACTTTATAGTTATTTTTATTGGCAATATCCATAACAAAAACCGCGTCTTCAATAGGCACTCCTTCTTCGGCACGAAGAATTAATGTCGGATTTTCTTCTCCACTTAAAGCTTTCTTTAATTCTGATTCTATACTAAATTCACTTACCCGTTCTTTATTCACATAATAAGCTCCATCTTTAGTAATACTTACCGAAGCATTTTGCTTGTTTGTAGTTTTTCCTTTTGCTTTAGGTAATATTAAATCTAATGCATCTGGGGTAATGGATGGTGATGTTAATAAGAAAAATACCAATAACAGGAAAACAATATCTGTCATTGAGCTCATACTAAACTCCGCACTTACTTTATTTCTTCCTCTTAAATTCATTAAGCAGGTTCATTTAAAAGGTCTAAAAAGTCTACAGCAGTTGCTTCCATTTGGTGCACTACTTTATCGGTTTTAACCACCAAATGATTGTAACCTATATAGGCTATAATCCCAACAATCAATCCAGCAACTGTGGTTGTCATTGCAGTGTAAATTCCTTCTGCAAGGGTTCCCATTTCTGCCTGACCACTACTGGTTGCTAAAGTGTGAAATGCTAATACCATTCCGATTACGGTACCTAAAAACCCAATCATAGGTGCAGCTCCTGCTATTGTAGCTAGGATACTCACGTTTTTTTCCAATTTATATACTTCTAATTTTCCTGCATTTTCAATGGCAGTATTAATATCTTCTAAGGGATTTCCAATACGAGATATTCCTTTTTCTGTAAGTCTAGAAACTGGTGTGTTTTGCTGAGCGCACAAATCTTTTGCAGCCTTTATATTCCCACTGGACACATTATCCTTAATCTGGTTCATAAAGTTACGATCGTAATGAGTTGCAGCTTTAATTGCAAAAATCCGTTCAAAATAAAGATAGACAGCCACAAAAAGAAGTACAAACAGCACCCCTATTATTATTTGGCCTGCTGCCCCTCCATTCATCAACAATTCCATGATGGAAAGTGTTTTTTCTTCAACAATTGGTTCAAGATCCTGAATAACTTTTTCAGAACCGTCTTGGATTAAAAAATTAATCATGTAGATATAGGTTTAAATTGAATAACGAGATTCGGTTTAAGAAATTGTTAGATTTAAAATAGTTTAACTAAATAATACTCTTTCAAAAAGTAAAAAGACAGCAGCACCAACAATAAATCCTGCAAATGCTAACCAAGCAACTTTTTTAAGATACCAAATAAAATCTATTTTTTCCATTCCCATTGCAGCAACACCTGCAGCAGATCCTATGATTAACATAGAACCACCTGTTCCAGCAGAATAGGCAATAAAATGCCATAGTACAGAATCTGTAGGCGAATCGTACATACCAATGGATGCAGCAACTAAAGGAACATTATCAATTACAGCAGAAAGTATCCCTAGTAAAATAACAACAACATCTTGATTAGGTATAGCACCTTGTAATAACTCTGCTACATAACGAAGTGTTCCTACTTCTACTCCATCTATTGCTCCATAAACCAAAGACTCTAAACCGGCTACAGCCATTAAGATTCCTAAGAAAAATAAAATACTTGAAATCTCAATTCTAGATAATGCTTTATGTGCAGAATACAAATGTCGCCTTTCGTCTGAAAAGTCTTCTTCTGGATGGATGTATTCAGAAACTAACCAAACTACACCAAGCGCTAACATCATTCCAATATATGGTGGTAAATGTGTTATGGTCTTAAAAACTGGAACAGAAACAATCATTCCTAATCCCAAATAAAGCATTGTTTTACTGCTTAATAAACGTTCTGCTTCTATATTCATCTTCGTATCCACTTTAATATTTCCTTTGAAAACCTTTAAGTTTCCTGCAATAAAAAATGGCACTACAAAACAAACAATCGAAGGAATTACTACTGTTTTTACAAGTCCCATTGCGGTCACTTTATTTGCGATCCATAGCATCGTTGTTGTTACATCTCCAATTGGAGACCAAGCCCCTCCTGCATTAGCTGCAATAACTACCATTGCTGCATACCAAAGACGTTCTTCTTTGTTATGTATTAATTTTCTTAACAAAGTAACCAATACAATAGTTGCCGTTAAATTATCTATGATTGCAGAAAGCACAAACGCTAAAATTCCAATAATCCATAATAATCTTTTCTTACTTTTAGTACGAACAGCACTTTTTAAAATTTCGAATCCCCTATGAAGGTCAATAATTTCAACTATGGTCATCGCCCCAATTAAAAAGATAAGTATCTCTGCAGTCTTCCCTAAATGATGCAATAAGGTATTTTCAAAACCATGTTGCGCTGTTTCTCCACCTGTTAAAAAACTAAAAACATTTTCGTGTGTATCTATTATATTAAACCATCCATTATGAAAACCAATAGCAAGTACAGCCCAAATTATTGCGGACATTAATAATGCTGGAACCGTTTTATCTAATTTTAAAGGATGTTCTAGTGTAATGGAAAGGTAACCAATAACAAAAATTAATATAATAATAGACGTCATGTATTAGATATTTAGTTAATTATAAAGAAGAAAATAATAACAAATTTATTATTTTGAATTAATATTTAAAGGGTTGAAGGTAATAAAAAAAGAATCTTTCCAATAAATTTAGGGGATAATTATTTTTCCTGAAGAATGATCTTCTTTCGCACCAGTAACGCTCGACAAACAATTTTCTTCATCTCTTAAACGCAACACTCCTAACAAACCAAAAATTAATGCTTCTTTGTATTCTATAAGTTCTGAAGTGGGGATAACTATCTTTGTATTTGAATGTGATTTTAATCTTTCTATTAAATATCTATTATACACTCCGCCCCCTGTTATTAAAACTGAAGCTTCATCTGGAAATTGTCTTGCTAACTGAATAGCGACATGCTCTACAAATGTGTGCAAAATATCTTCGGCCACAGATCCCGAATCTCCCAACATTGGAAATATTTTGTCTTGCACCCATTCTAATCCTAAAGATTTCGGTGCCTTTATGGAGTAATAATCCAAGTTATTTAATTTTTCAAGCAATGTCAGATTCAACTTTCCTGAAGCGGCAATTTTCCCCTCATCATCGTATTGCTTACCAAACAATTCTGCATATTTATTTAAAACAATATTAACTGGACAGACATCAAATGCAATTCTTTTTAGATCTTTATTTTCAAAAGAAATATTTGCAAATCCCCCTAGATTTAAACAGTAATCATATCTTTCAAAAAGCAATCGATCTCCTATAGGAACTAATGGCGCTCCATTCCCACCAAAATCAACATCTTGAACTCTAAAATCACAAATAACTTTTTCATTTATCAATTTAGCTATTATGGGTAAATTACCTATTTGTAAGGTAAGACCATTTTCAGGTTGATGCCATATGGTATGTCCATGACTGCAAATTCCGTCTAAATTTTCAATTTTATGTTTATTAATAAATTCTGAAATTACATCTACCAAATATTTCGTGTAAGCAGCATTAAAACCAACCATCTTTTCTTTAGAATATGAAATAGCTTCTTGCAAATTCTTTTTCCAAAGTTTGGAATATGGCAGGGTTTCCGATTTTAGAATTTCAAAACTCCAAACTCCTTCATCGGAAATTTGAAACTTCAATTGTGCAAGATCAACTCCGTCTAATGAGGTACCACTCATCACGCCAATTACATGATAGTTCTTTTTTTTCAAATTAATTTATTCAAATTATTAAATAAAAATACATTTAAAAATACCAATTTCCAACTATATTACTATTAGGTCAGAAATACTAAAAAAGGACGAAATATCAATCAGAATTGAGGTTTGAGATTTAAGATTTTAAAAGTATCTTTGCTTATCTTTTTTTTGATATAATTAATACTGTTTTCAATGGATTTTAGTCTTACCGAAGAGCAAATTATGATACGCGATGCAGCTCGTGATTTTGCCAATAATGAATTATTACCAGGAGTTATAGAACGAGATAACAAGCAAGAGTTTCCAAGCGAGCAAATTAAAATGATGGGGGAACTTGGTTTTCTAGGCATGATGGTTGACCCTAAATATGGAGGTGGCGGAATGGATGCATTGTCCTATTCTCTAGCTATGGAAGAAATATCTAAAATTGATGCATCTGCAAGTGTGGTTATGTCTGTAAATAATTCTTTGGTCTGCTACGGAATTGAAAAATACGCCAATGAAGATCAAAAACAAAAATACCTTACCAAATTAGCTTCTGGAGAAAAGTTAGGTGCTTTTTGCTTAAGTGAACCCGAAGCTGGATCTGATGCTACTTCACAAAAAACTACTGCTATAGACCATGGAGACCATTATATTTTAAACGGAACTAAAAATTGGATTACCAACGGAAACTCTGCCGATTATTATATTGTGATTGCTCAAACCGATAGAGAGAAAAAACATCGTGGTATTAACGCATTTATTGTAGAAAAGGGCTGGGACGGATTTGTTATTGGACCCAAAGAAGATAAATTAGGGATTCGTGGAAGTGATACACATTCACTAATATTTAACGATGTAAAAGTTCCCAAAGAAAATAGAATCGGAGAAGATGGTTTTGGATTTACCTTTGCTATGAAAACCTTAAGTGGTGGTAGAATTGGAATTGCATCACAAGCATTAGGAATTGCAGCTGGAGCCTATGAGTTGGCACGTGACTATTCTAAAGTTAGAAAATCATTTGGTACAGAAATCTGCAACCATCAAGCCATTGCTTTTAAATTAGCCGACATGCTTACCAGTATTGAAGCTACTAGATTATTAGTACATAAAGCTGCCTGGGACAAAGATCAGGGCAACAATTATGATATGAGTAGTGCAATCGCTAAAGTATATGCTTCACAAGTTGCTATGGATGTAACAATCGAAGCCATTCAAGTACATGGTGGTAATGGCTATGTAAAAGAGTATCATGTAGAACGATTAATGCGGGATGCAAAAATTACTCAGATTTATGAGGGTACTTCAGAAATTCAAAAAATCGTAATCTCTAGAGGATTGCTAAAAGACTAATTACAAAATTAAAATTTCCTTTTAGAAAATTTATATAAAATACCTATGAAAAATTTAAACTACATCATAATTGCATTAGTACTAACTTTATTTACTGGCTGTAACACACAGGTTAAAGTATTAAGCGCTTGGAAAGGAGAAAATGCAAAAGAAGATTTAAGTGATAGAAATATATTGGTAATCGCTAGAACGGCAGATGCAGGAGTTCGCGCAGATTTTGAAACCAGTATCGCTAATAAACTAAGAGCCGCTGGATACAAAGCAACCGAAAGCTTTACAAGATTCCCTAAAATGAATCCGGATCAAGAAATGACAGAAGAAAGACAAAAACTAATCCGTGATATTTTTGGTTACGAAGGTTACGATGCTGTTTGTATTAGTGTCTTAAAAGATTATGAAGAAACTACAACTACAAATTATTATGATGACTATATGGGTATGGGAATGATGGGCCCTTACTCTTCATACTACCCTAGATATTATGGTGGTTTTAACAGTTATTATATGCATCCATATTCTTATTCGTCATTTGGAACTTATTACGGAACAGGAAGTAGCTATACTTCAACTACAAAAAAATATGTTTTAGAGACTTTATTTTACAATTTAGATAAAGAGGATGGTGATCAATTGTTAGCTGCTACAACTACAAAAATAACCGATCCTAAAGATGCGATAAAAGCTGCAGACAAATACACTGAAGCTATTGCACAAAGTTTAGCAAAGTTAAAATAACAACATAATACAAAACTATAAATTACACAATCTTTTACATAAAGAAATTCCAAACAATACCAAATCGTATAACCGCATCCCGGTAGGGATATCCAGGTGCAGCAAAATATTCTTTTTCACTACTAAATAAGGCACCAAAATTTTCGTATTTAAAATAAAAACGTATTTGTTGCACCTTGGCATTAAAAAAAATATCAAAATAAGGAATACCTCCTAACTCCTGCTGGTTTTGCACATAAAACTCTGCTAAAACAGGATCGTAGGCATTCATATTATAATTAGCATAATATTTAAAGGTAATTCCTGTTTGGGCATATAAGGCCTTTTTAAACCATTCGTCATGAAAAAATAGAGTATTACGAGTTATAAATTGTGGCACGTTTAAAACCTCTTCTCCACTTAAAGCTTCTTGGTACAATAAGGTGTTTTCTAATCCGAACTTTTTATAGCGAAACTCTTTTTGTAATTTTACTTTTACATAATCTACACGATCTTTATATTGATGAGGTGTAGGTGTAGAGTCGTTCGTCTTTATAGTAAAATAAGTATAATTATCGATACCCGAATAAGAAACAGAGGCATTAACAATATTAGTAGACTCCAAATGAACTTCAAATTGCTGGGTCTTCACATTATCAAAATCTGTTTGCCAATTGTAATTTTTATAATCACTTTGGAATAACAAGTAGTTAAAATTTGGCGCTACGGAATGGGTTTTGATTTCAGCGGTAACCTTGTTTTTAGAATTAATACTATACGCAGCTCCTGCCTTTAAAAACGTAGCATCAAAATCTCCAGATATATTTAGGGCTCCCTCTCCAAATATCTGAAAGCCGCCAAAACTCTTTTTATATGTAGCTCCAGCTTGCACAAGTTCCCCTTTTAATCTATTAGTAATGGTTCCTGCATCTAAATACAATACTGAATCATAACCATAATTATAATCGGTATATCCAATAAAAGCAGTTAGGTTTCCTATTGTCGAATTTTCAAAACGCGAATAAGCTTGCACATTAAAATCTTCTAGCTTAACTTTTTTATTTAGATTGGAACTTACATACGATTCTCCAAAACCATCATAAGGTCTATCTTGACGATATAAATAAGATTTATCTTCAAAACTTATTTTATTTCCTAAGCTTAAACTTGTTGTTGACAAACTATCCTTTTTTTGTATGAGTTGGTATTCTTGATCTATATATAATCGAAACCCCTTTAATAAATTTTCAGCATCCTCAAAATTTACATCTAATCTCCCCCTATCTTTAAAATCACTAGCATCTTCCCTAAAAAGTATAATAGAGGATTCTGTAAGTCCGCCATTTTCTTCATTTAAAATATCCTGCGCTGTAACATGAGTAAGAATTTGATATTTATTATTCTTTGTATGATAATTAGAAGTAAATTTAAAATTTCCGGTACTAGTCAAGCTATGTTGATAAGCGCCTAAAGACCTTACTCCCATATATTCAACAGAAAAATTAAATTGTTCTGATAAATTAATCGTAAAAAAAGCATCTAACTGTTGTCCCTGTTTAAAAGCGGTTTTAAAGTATAGTTCGGTTAAAGGAGTTGGCACATGAAAATATTTTATCTCATCTATTTCTTTATAATTAAAATGATGAGATTGTGCAGCAAATAAAGGTTTGAGGTTGGTGTCTTTAAAATCGTAGGCTAAGGTATTATAAGTCTGACCTACATTTGCAAATTCTTGTAATTCAAAAATATCCCTTCGTAAATAGTTAAACTTATACTCTTTCTGGATGCTTAAACTCGTATCCACAAAAGTAGTATCGCGTTGCGCCGAAACGATCTTATATAAAGTTATGGAAGGCTTTTCTTTCTTCTTTTTGGCTACTTTTCTATCTGTATCTTGTGAATAAACAAATACCGAAATAAAAAGAAAAAGAAATATTAATAACGGTTTATTCATCAATTTTTTACTTACAAAGCAAAGGTATACTTTTGAAGGGAATTACATTGAATTATTTTTAAATGCTAAAATTAAAAATTAACCCTCTATTATTAGAATGTGGAACAGATGAAGCTGGCCGAGGATGTCTGGCTGGACCCGTAACTGCCGCTGCAGTTATTTTACCAGACAACTTCAAAAATAAAATTCTTACTGACTCTAAACAACTTTCAGAAAAAAAAAGAGAATTGTTAAAACCTCTAATCGAAGAGCAAGCTATATGTTTTGGTGTAGCTCATATTATGATGGCCGAAATTGATAAAATAAATATTCTTAATGCTTCTATTTTGGGAATGCATCAATCTATTGACCTACTAACTTCTCGCCCAGAGTTTATCACTATAGACGGCAATCGATTTAAACCTTATAAGGACATAGCTCATGAGTGCGTGATAAAAGGGGATGGTAAATATTTGCATATTGCAGCAGCTTCTATTTTAGCAAAAACTGAGCGAGATGCATTTATGGAAAGAATTCACGAGGAATTTCCAATGTATAACTGGAAACAAAACAAAGGCTATCCAACAAAAGAACATCGCCAAGCAATTAGAAAATATGGGATAACTAAATACCATCGTAAAAGTTTTAAACTCTTACCCGAAGAATATAAATTAGATCTTTTGACTATTAAAAGTTAATCTAAAAAAACCAGATAAATTCAAGAATCTAAAAGCCCTTGTTTTGATTGTTAAAAACCTCTATAAAAACAATTATCATTTATAGGGTATTAGTGATTTTCCTTATTATTTTTGATATATGAATGTTTTTTTGAAACGAGCATGTTAAAATTATTATCACACAAGGAAATGACTAATAGCGAACAGCAGGTGACCAATTTGATAAAATTGTATAGACACATGAAAAGCTTTTTATTTTTATTAATCATAACTATTTTTTATAGCTGTGAGGATTCTTCAAAAAAAACGGGAGAACTTTCTCAATTTATTCCGGAAGGGGTTTCGGTTGTTTTTAAAATTCAAGATTTTGAACTTTTAAAATCCGACATTAAAAACAATAGTTTCCTGTCAAATTTAAAGAATACCAAGCCATATACTTTTTTTAAAAAAAGCGCTTTTTTAAATTATCTCCAACCAGATTCTACTAGCTTGTTATGTATTTCAAAAATTAAAGACACCAATCATTTTATATTTATCACCAATCCTTCAGAACGGCTTTTTAATTTAGATTCGATTCCAGAAAAATCCATAGAGAACATTTCTTATAAAAAGAATAGTATTCAACAGATTACTATCAACGAAAAGCAACTTTTTACGATATTAAAAGACAGTGTTTTTCTCGCGTCAAGTTCCCAGCAACTTCTTAAAAATAGCATCGATGGACAATTTGAAAAAGATCCCATTTTTCAAAAGATTTATAATTTAAAAACGGCATTAGATTTTAATACCATTTTCCCAGTAAATCAAATTCCAATAAATGAATCTACTACCATAGATTTTGCTTCTTGGGCTTCGTTAAATATAGAAGTACTGCCAGATGCACTTAATGCCTCAGGAGTTGTTTTGGTAAACGATAGCATCCCTCAAGTTTTATCTGCTTTTAAAAACTTAGTTCCTCAAAAAAATGAAATTGGAAAAATTATCCCAACAGATGCTTTAGGGGTTGTATCATTGACTTTTAATGATTTTGATATTTTTCAAAATAATTTGCAGCAGTTTCGTGCCATTAAAATAAAAGATCCCGAGGGTGCTTACCTATACGAATCTGTAAAGGAGGTTAGCAAAATTGATTTTTCACAAGGAAATGCAATGGTTTTAAATAGTATTGATCCTTCATTGACGGAAGAAGCTTTAGCTAATTTTATAAATCCTTTAGATAATTTTAAAGGGATAAAAATCCATCAGTTTACAAAACCAGAGTTATTTTCCACTTTATTTTCTCCATTATTAACGGATGTAAAACCTACTATCGTTTTTAAGTTGGAGCACTTTTTTGTTTTTTCTGAATCTATAGTAATAGCCAAGCATATTATCAATTCTTTTTTGACAAATAATTGCCTTGCAACAACAACATATTATAAGGAAGCTCTTTCTCAATTAAGCGATGAGTCTTCACTCTTAATTATAAAATTAAACGGCAATTATACAAAAACTATTTCCAGTCTTTTACAAACTGAATTAGAACCCATTTCATTTAAAAAATATCCCTTAGCAATTTTACAATTTAGCTTTGACCGTGATTTTGCTCATGTAAATTTGGTTTGCAAAGAAGCATCGACAAATAAAAAGCAAGTGACCCAAAAAGTATCACAGGTATTTAGCATACCATTGGAAGATGATATTATGGGGGATATTAATTTCTTCAGCAATCATAGAACTGGAGGAAAAGATATTGTGGTACAAGATGTTACCAACAAACTTTATTTTATTTCTTCCAGCGGAAAAACACTTTGGACTAAAAAACTAAAAAGTCCTATTTTAGGAAGTATAAATGAAGTGGATTTGTTGCGAAATGGAAAAAAACAATTGGCATTTGCTACCAAAAATAATGTCTATATTTTGGATAGAACAGGTCGGAATGTAGGTGCATTTCCTATAAAATTTAATGACGCCATTACACATCCTTTATCCGTATTTGATTACGATAGTAACAGAAAATATCGATTTATAATCACACAAGGCAATGAAGTATTAATGGTGGATAGTAAAGGAAAAAGGGTGAAAGGATTTAAATTTAATAAAGCAAATTCAGATATTGTTTTAGCTCCTCAACATATTCGTATGGCTAGTAAAGACTATATTTTAATTGCTGAAAAAAGCGGGAAGCTTAATATTTTAAATAGAACAGGAAAGCCTAGATTAACAATTTCGAAAACATTCGATTTTTCAGAAATTCCAATAGCTAAGGAAAGCAAAAAGTTTGTGGTTATCACTAAGGATAATTCAAAAAACAGCATTGGTCAAGATGGAAAAATAACTACCATAAAATTAAATGTTACGGCATATTGGTTCACCATTAAAGGAAAAACAAAAGTTACCCTAGATGACAATCTAATGCGTATTAATGGTAAATTAGTAGAGCTTCCATTTGGAATTTATACTGCTCCAAAAATATTTATAGCCAACCAAAGAACTTATATCTCCATCACCGAAACACAAGAAAACAAAGTGTATCTATTCAATAAATTGGGAGAAATAATTAATGGATTCCCATTATTTGGAACTTCTACCATAGATCTAGGCGACGCTTCTAAAAATGGAAAAAAGAATATTGTTGTAAAAGGTGGAGCAAAGGAAATACTGCTTTACGAGATAGAATAATACAGTTACTCTTCCATATATTTTATAAATATTTTGATTTAAAATATATTAATTAGATTTGTTTAACTAACTTTTTTAATTAAATCATCTAATGAGAACATTCAAAATCAGCGTAATAACATTCTTATTATTTACTTCTTCTGTTTTTACACAAAACGATTGCAGTAAATATTATCCTTTTGAAGAAGGCATAACTTTTCAATACACCAACTTTGATAAGAAGGGAAAATTATCTGGAACCATAGATTACACAACTACAAATTATCGCAAAGAAGATGGGTTGGAAATTGTAACTATGAAAGTAAATACAAAAGACAAAAAAGGAAATAAAACGGTAGATTTTTATTATGATATTTCTTGTGATGGAAATGGAATCTCTATTGATTTTAAATCTTTAGGAAACATGGGGATGCTTCAACAATTTGAAGATATGGAGACTGAAGTTACAGGTACTAATGTCATTATCCCAAACGACTTAGCAGTTGGCCTAGAACTTCCAGATTCAGAAATGAAAATGAAAATTTCTATGGCAGGAATGTCCATGAATGTTGATGTAATTACGAAAGACCGCAAAGTGATTGGTGAAGAAAATGTATCAACTCCTGCTGGAGCCTTTAATTGTTTCGTTCTACAAACCACAACAGAATCTAACGTAATGGGTAAAAAAATGAGTTATACAACTAAAAGCTGGATTGCAGAAGGCGTTGGGATGGTAAAACAAGAATCTAACGATGACAATGAAAATTTGATGAATTATAGCGAATTAACCAAATTTGATCAGTAAGAACTTAAGATTAATCTTCGGTTTTTTGTTTTAATTCTGCTTCAAATAATACTGAAAAATGTTTGAGTAATTTTTCTTTAACCTCTTCAATAGGAATTTCCTTTTTACCTAATTCCACGTTTAATGAAGTAACAGCTTTTCCTTTAATTCCACAGGGAATCATATGATCAAAATAGCCCAAGTTGGTATTTACATTTAATGCAAAACCATGCATGGTTACCCAACGACTTGCATGTACTCCAAAAGCACAAATTTTTCGTGCAAATGGGGTGCCAACATCAAACCAAACACCAGTTTCTCCCTTAGATCGTTCTCCCTTTAAACCATACTCCGCCAAGGTTCTAATGATCATCTCTTCCAATAAACGAAGGTATTTATGAATATCTGTAAAAAAGTTTTCTAAATCTAAAATGGGATAACCAACAACCTGCCCGGGTCCGTGATAAGTTATATCTCCTCCCCTATTAATTTTATAATAGGTTGCTCCAATTTCGGCAAGTTTTTCTTCAGATATTAAAAGGTTTGAGATATCTCCGCTTTTTCCTAAAGTATACACATGAGGATGTTCTACAAACAAAAAATAATTGGGAGTTTCTAGATTAGTGTCTTCTCTTCGATTTTTAATTTTAAGATCGATGATATCCTTAAAAATCTCCTGTTGATAGTCCCAAGTCTCTTTATAATCTTTAGAACCTAATTCTCGTATTTCGATTGTTTTGTTCAAAGCCTACTTTTCCAATTCTATTTCTAAATCCATAATATCTGGATTTTTAATATAGTCTATAAAAGACCGTTCCATTTCTATGGTTTTACCATCTAAAGAATAAGTAGCATCCTCCACTGAAGAATTTTTTATTTTTTTAGGAAAAGTATATTTAAGTTTATAGGTCATTCCACTCATAAAAGATTCTACTTCTTTAATACTATCCATTTGCACTTGGTATTTTTCAGGGTCAAGAATATAAGAATCTCTTTTAAAAACCCCTCTTTTAAAAGAATAATTTACGCCAACATTGGTTTCATTACTACTGTCATCATCTTCATCCATCTTCATTCCAGGAATAAACTCATCCGTTTCATCAAAAGCCTTCATTAAATCATTTGCTTCAGAAACATCTTTAAAATCGGTAAAAATATCAATTACCATTTGGTTGATTTCAGGATCTGTTAATAAATGGATATTATAATTTTCTAACTCTTTTAATCTTATTTGTTCCCTAATAGAGAGTTGTGCAATACTGTCTTTTTCTTCTTCTAGAATATATTTAAAAGGAATAATAGTATCCATTTTAGTAATGGTAGAATCTGTCATCATTTCACCACTAAAAGCCATCATTTCACTTAAATCCATAGAAATGGAGATACTTCCACTACCATCTTCATGAATCACCATAGTCTCGGTAAGTTGACAACTTACCAAAGTGAATAATAGCACTAATAGTAAAAGGAATTTTTGCAACATCGTTTAATTTTTTGGATTATTTATGATTATAAGTGCGGCAATTACTCCAGGAATCCATCCACATAAGGTTAATATTAAAACAATAATAATAGAGCCACATCCTTTGTCAAGGACTGCTAATGGTGGAAATAAAATTGATAGAATTACTCTCCAAATACTCATAATTGCAAATTTACGATTAATAATCAAGCTATATGTCCAAATTAAATTCCTTTTGTTACACCAAGGTATTTGTATATCTTCGTTTTAGCTATGAAAATATTTAAACCCATATTTTGCCTTTTATTTATCCTTATATCTCAACTATGTATTGCACAATATGAGTTTGATGGTTATGTAAACGATGCTTTAAAAAAGGGAAAAGTTTACTTATCTGTAATTGAGGATTATCGTAAAATTTCTGGAGTATACCCAGAACAAATTTTAACTAAGGTAACACCCGATTCTTTAGGGTATTTTCAATTTAAAGGAAATAACCTTCCGCTACAACATAGGATGTATCGAATCCATATAGATACCTGTCAAGAAGACGAACAAAAGATAAATCATTTTTCAGGTCATTGCATTAATAGTAAGGAAATCATTTTTATCGCAAATAACACCTCAACATTATCATTTCCATTTTCCTTTGATAAGGAGATGTTCTGTAAAATAGAATCTAATACAGAAAAGGCAATGCTATTTTTAAAAATAGACTCCCTTAAAAATGACATGCGTTTTGCATTTGGAACCTATAGAAGTGAAGCCAATAGAAAAATCAATTCAAAAAAATGGTTTACAACATTCCAAAATTATGGAGAACAATTAGAGGAACCTTTGGCAGAACTTTATATGTATTCTTTTTTAAGTGACCGAAGTAATAATTTATATGACTATTATTTAAAAGATGTAAAGGAAAACAGCTATTATGAAGATTTATTAAAACGATTGCAAGAAAAATATCCAGACTCTAATTATGTTCAGCAGTATGAAAATGAAATAAAATCTGATCTTTTTTTAGTAAATCATGATTCAGAGAAATCGATTTCTTGGTGGATTTATGTATTTGGTTTTATACTATTCCTTTCCATTTTGATGAATTTCTTTCTCTATAAAAGAAATAAGACCCTTAAAAACGATTCATTTTCTAAAGAAAAGCTTACGAGTCAAGAACAAAAAACACTGGATTTAATTTTAGAAGATAAATCCAATAAAGAAATAGCTTCCGAATTATATATTAGCGTAAGTACTGTAAAGACACACATTAACAATCTTTACAAAAAACTAAATGTAACTTCAAGAGAAGAAGTGAAAAGCCTAAAATCATAATTCAACTAGGGTCTAGTCCCTATTTCAACCTCTATTTTCCTTAAAACTTTCATTGTATTGCTGATGTTTGCATTATTATTAATCTAAAAAATCATTAATCATGAAATTAACAGTAAACAAAAAACTAAGTGCAATGAAAGTATTCTTATTATTAACTGTATTTGGTCTAGCAAGCTTACAAGCTCAAGATTTAGCTTCTGCTAAAAAAACAGCCAGTATCGATTTTGAAACCGAAGTCTTAGACTATGGCACTATTGAAAAAGGAACAGACGGATTGAGAGTTTTTACATTTACCAATACCGGAAATGCGCCTTTAATTATTTCAGATGTAAAGACAAGTTGTGGTTGTACGGTTCCCACCTATTCCAAAGAAGCAATAATGCCTGGTGAAGAAGGCGAAATAAAAGTAAAATACAACACCAAAAAGGTGGGTGCATTTACCAAAACAGTTACGGTAAGTTCTAACGCAAACCTAAGCCGGAAAACCCTTAAAATAAAAGGAAATATTGTTGCCGTAAATTAAAATTGATTCAATTTTTAAAAGCCCTTTAGGTATAAAAATCTAAAGGGCTTTTTTATTTATTTCATATTCTTTTATAATATTCGACACTTTATACTTAAACTGTAATTAATTCTTGTAAAATATGTAATTTTGCATTTCTAAAAAATTAATAATTATGCAATTATCCGAACAGGAACAAGTACGTAGAGAAAAGCTCATACAGCTAAGAGCTTTAGGTATTAACCCCTATCCAGCAGATTTATTTCCGGTGGATACAATGACAACGGATATTAAACAGAAGTTTGAAGAAGGTAAAAAAGTAATCGTTGCTGGACGATTAATGTCACGTCGTATTCAAGGAAAAGCTTCTTTTGCAGAATTACAAGATTCGGAAGGTAGAATACAAGTATATTTTAATCGCGATGAAATTTGTCCTGGAGAAAATAAAGTGCTGTATAACGATGTCTATAAAAAATTACTAGATATTGGTGATTTTATCGGTATTGAAGGAGAATTATTCACTACTAAAGTAGGAGAAAAAACCATCTTGGTGAAAGATTTTAAATTACTTTCAAAATCATTAAAACCCCTCCCATTACCAAAAACGGATAGTGAAGGAAACAAATTTGATGAATTTAATAATCCAGAATTGCGTTACCGACAACGCTACGCAGATTTGGTGGTAAACCCGAAAGTAAAAGAAGTATTTATTAAGCGCACCAAGTTATTTAATGCGATGCGTACCTTCTTTAACAACAGCGGTTATTATGAAGTAGAAACTCCTATACTACAATCCATCCCAGGAGGAGCTGCAGCAAGACCATTTAAAACACATCACAATTCTTTAGACATTTCTATGTATATGCGAATTGCATGTGAGTTATATTTAAAAAAATTAATCGTAGGTGGATTTGATGGGGTGTATGAATTTGCAAAAACCTTTAGAAATGAAGGTATGGATCGTACGCACAATCCTGAGTTTACGATGATGGAAATCTATGTAGCTTATAAGGATTACAATTGGATGATGGTTTTCACCGAAAGGTTATTAGAATTTTGTGCTACGGAAGTAAACGGAAGCTCCAAAACGATTTTTGGAGAACACGAAATAGAGTTCAAAGCTCCCTATGCTAGAGTTACCATGGCAGAATCGATCCAACATTTTACTGGATTTGATATTTCAGGAAAATCGGAAGAGGAGATTAGAGAAGCTGCAAAAAGCATGGGTATTGAGGTAGATGATACCATGGGGAAAGGAAAGTTAATCGATGAAATTTTTGGTGAAAAATGTGAAGCCAATTATATCCAACCAACTTTTATTACCGACTATCCAAAAGAGATGAGCCCTTTAACCAAAGAACACCGTTCTAACCCAGAACTTACAGAACGGTTTGAGTTGATTATTTGTGGTAAAGAATTAGCAAATGCCTACTCTGAGTTAAACGACCCAATAGATCAGCGTGAACGATTTGAAGATCAAGTAAAATTAGCAGGACGTGGTGACGATGAAGCAACCGAGTTTATAGATCAGGACTTTTTAAGAGCTTTGGAATATGGAATGCCTCCAACTTCAGGAATGGGAATAGGCATGGATCGTTTTATTATGTTTTTAACCAATAATGCTTCTATACAAGAAGTGCTATTCTTCCCCCAAATGAAACCTGAAGTGAAGCAGGTGGCGATGAGTGATGATGAAAAGGTGGTTTTTGGAATACTGAAAAGCAATTCTCCAATGGATTTGGTTGCTCTTAAAACCCAATCTGGATTAAGCAATAAAAAATGGGATAAGACTATTAAAGGCTTGACGAAGCACGGTGTAGCTAAGGTTAATAAAACCGAAAATGGTTTATTTGTGGAGGTGGTTTAAACAGCACTTATTTTATAATTTAATAGAAAAGGGTTTACTTTGATGGTGAATCCTTTTTTTATTCCATATAGTAGCAGATTGTAGCAGATAGACCCGTAATTATGGTCACGGATTGGTCACTTATATTAATACAATCTATATCTAATATCATAAACATAACGTTTATCATTAATTAACATTTAAAATAGTAATAACTTTACATCATGTCATATGTATTGCAGTTTAGTATTTATAATTCAAGAATATATTAAACAGTAATTTTATAGAAAAAGCAAAAAAATGAAAATTACGAGAATTGATATTGAAAAAATTGAAGCATATTATTTAGACACAATAACTAAATATATTGGAGCAGACATAAATGGATTGATTAGAAAATTAGAAAATCACAATAAAACTTGGGACGACTGGATTAAAAAAGCATCAAAAAGAAAATCTTTCTTTGACACTGGAGCAGAACGGGTTATTTATATGTTATTAAATCGTGGAGATATTTTAGGTGAACCAAACGCCAATCCTGTTGGGTCTGATAGTTCTTTTTTGAAATTTGATGAATCCTTTGGAGAATATTTAGCAATAAATATAGATGTCAAGAGTTTGAAGGCTAATACAAATATTGGGGACATAATTAGCAATATTCCTGTAGGGATTAATCAAAATTCATATGCTTGTTTAATAGAATATAAAAATGGTCCAGGAAAAAGTATTGTATATGAAAGAAAAAAATATAATCCTGGGCTAAAAAAGTTTTATACAATAGAAGACCAACATGGTATTTCAAGGGATTACTTAACATTAAGTTTCGAAATTGTGATTTTATACGAACAACTTCCTATTGGACAGACAGCTACTAGTGAAAAAGTAATCGGTGTTTTTACTACTTGTATTCCTAATGGAATGTTAAGAAGAAACTATCGAAATAATGTATTCGATCCTGGTAAAACAAGTGGGTTAGTCCTCATAAAAAATCAAAAAATAATATTACCTGGTGGGGGTTCCGTAAGGTCAAAAGGAGGTGAAACGTGGGATACAATTAACACTCTTGGATTAACAAAAGAAGAATATATATTATATAACGGGCTTCGAGATATAGAATGGAAAGTAGATGCAAGATATAACTATATGCGAAATGGTAAGTTTAAATTATTACCAAATCGTCCAAGTAGAATTAATAAATTATTTCTTGATTATGACAAAATGGATTATCAATATAAATGGGTAGATGAAAATGTAATTAGACCCACTGAAAAAAAACCTCACCAAAGTACAAAAGATGCTTTGAAGTTTTTGAAAGATTTACCTACTAGTTAAAAGTCACCTTGGTTAATATAAATATCTTTATAGAATGAAAGTCTATTCGATAAATCTTCAGTCATCTGATTATTAAAATAGACTACTTTAACCCTAGACTTTTCATTCTCCAAAAGTTCGAAAGTAGGCACTTCTGTAAATCTAAACCTTGTTTTGTCTGGATTTTTACCAGCTTGTAAGACTCTTGTGCCATAATGATTTTCAAGATTACCATTAGGCATGCATATCAAATTAATATTCAGTATATTAAGGTTAATATCTTCATAAACTATAGTAACAAAAAATGATAGACATATCTTTTCTGATTCTTTTCCTTTGTTGTAGAAAGTTGGAAGCGCAGGCTCATAGTCTCTCTTGACGATTCCTTGCCTGGTATTAACTAACATGGCTCCTTTGTAACTATTTTGATTTCTACCAACAAAAATACTCCTAGTAATATCCCCTATATTTCTAGTTTGTACAGTTTTCAAATCAATATGAATGTAAGCATCATCAACTTCAAAAAACATATCTGCTCCAACTGGACAGGAATTTGGTTGTCCTATTCCCTTTCCATTGAATAAAGCATAGATTATTCGTTCAGCACCAACGGCAAAGTTTGATATACTAGCCCCATATTTTCCATGCCAATCATCTTTAATCTTTTCCTTGGTTTGAAAACCAAGCATCATTTCATCTTCGGCATATTTTAAAAAATGATAAAATTTATTTAAGTACTTGTTCTCTAACTGTTCTATTTCTTTGTTGCTCATCATATGTGTCTAATTCTTTTTTAATACCATCTGCAATTCGTTGAGCCATTAAAACAGGTACTGCATTTCCTATTTGTTTATACATATTACCTAAACTGCCTACAAATTCGAAATCAGGCGGGAATGTTTGAATTAATGCACACTCTCGAACAGACATTCTTCTCTCTCTGTTTGGATGAATTTCAGGTCCAGTAGCAGTAATTGTGTCACTAGGGGTGTCCCAATTATTAATTCTTAAAGATTGTTCAAAAGTTATTGGTTTTAACTCAAGTTCTGTAACTTGTTTATCATATTTATCATCAAAACCTAATATCTTTTTTAATTCCCACCAATCACTTGGATTCGGTATGCTTCCTGAATTATTATCTTTTCTAAACCAATGGCCTGCTGTATGTGCATATCCAAAATGTTCATCAACCCTTTTTGTACTCCAGCCACTTTCAGCCCTCCAAAATTTTAGATAATCACAAATATCGAATTGATTAACTTTATGCTTTCTGCCCCAAAACTTATCATGAACATTTGTTCTAGCCTTATGATTTATAATTTTAGTACCTTTTAAAATAAAACTCTTATCTCTAATTCTAACTTTTGATAGAAAACCCACAGCTTCTTTCGTTGATATATAGGGCAATAATCCTTTCTCATTACCATGAGTTTTTTCAGGATATGGATTTTTTAAACCAAGACGGTTACCAATTATAACCACTCTTTCTCTATGTTGAGGCACTCCATAATCTGAAGCTTTCATTAATTCATAATCGACAACATAACCAATCTCTTCAAAATCATTCTTTATCATTTTAATGATCTCCCCATTTTGCATAGACAACAAACCTTTTACATTTTCGGCAACAAAGTATTTTGGCTGTTTGTCATCAATTACTCGTAACATCTCTTTGTATAGAAAATTACGCTCATCTTTCATAGAACGTTTTATGTTGGCTATAGAAAACCCTTGACAAGGAAACCCCCCTAAAAGAACATCAAAATCATCGGGTATATCTGAACTAGATATTTGAGTGATATCTCCTAAAACTATATGTTCGCTAATGTTTCTTTTATAAGTTTCAACCGCTTCTTTGAAAAAATCATTAGCCCAAACAACATCTAATCCTGCTTGAATAAACCCTAAATCTAACCCGCCACAACCGGAAAATAATCCAACAACTTTGTGTTTCTTTTTATCTCTCATTTTCATTGAGACAAATATATTAAAAAGAAAAAGTTAATGCAAATTTTGCTTAGTTAATATTTTCATGACTTAACATTTTCCAATATATTTTTCTAATAGTAAATCCTTATTTATGGTTTTTGATAGCAGATTGTAACAGATAGACACTTAATTATGGTCACGGATTGGTCACTATTAAATTGACAGAAAATTGTTAACTTTGTAATTATAATGGGAATAAACGCACAAGCATTTTTATTCAATTGTTATGCAACCTTAAAAAAACTATGATGAATATGAATTTATTGGATATCAATGATATGCAGGTATTAAAAGTAATCAGAGTCCAAGACAATTCTAAATGGACATATTTTGCTGGGAATTTACATTACACACGCAAAATGACACCAAATTACCAATCAATTAATTCTGATTTCATTGATGATATGATTTTCAATTCAATCAAAAAAGTTTATCCAGATTCTCGATTGATTGTAAATAAAGATATAATATGGGAAGGTCAAATGAAGGACATACTGAATGCATACTCAGGAGTGGAAGATATCAGTTTTAAAATGAGTTTTATACCAATGGTTCCATATGATAAAATGACTGAGATATACAATATGGACATTTATATTTATACAAAAGAATTTTATATTAACCGAGTTTCAATAATCGAAAAGGAAAAACTAAAGTTTATGAATAATCATATGCACGCTGACATTCCATTTGATAAAATAGTAGATTTTAACAAAAAAATAAAAACCATAAACTTCAAGAAGTGAAGTGTACAACAACATTGGTAGTAATAAAAAATAAATAAATTATATAAACATGGGAGCAAAATTTGGAGACATTGATATAAATCAAATTCTTGATAATGAATTTAGAATAGGTGTATTAGAAAAAGTTCTAGACACTATCACACTAAAAAATCAGAATCTTATTGGAGTTACTCAGGTTGAAATTGAGGAAATAAGATTAACTGTAGCTAATGGACTTAAACAGAAGTACCCTAATTCGGGTATTGAATATAAAAAATTACAATAATGGCTGAAGATAATAATAGCGGACAGACCCCTCAAGGAGGAGAAACTCCAGGAATGACATCTTCCATAGGTGTAAATTTATATCAACACGGAGGACAACTTATCACTAAAGAACAAAGAAAAGGTAAAAGAGAAAATGTAAGAAGTCAAATTGCGCTTAATTTTATTTTAGGTTTTTTCCTTATACTATTTATGGCAATGTGTATTGGTTGGTATTTTTCCTTTACAACTGAACAATTTAAAGATATGTTAGTGACTATTTCTGGAATCCTTGGTGGTCCATTGGGGTTTATTATTGGATTTTATTTCAAAGACACTACTAACGAATAAAAATACTACTGCTATCAATAGCGATGATTAATTGTTATGGAATTTCAATCTTACTTTCCTATCATTTATTGTCACGAAACCGTCATAGAATGACATTTTTCCATTATATTTATCTAACGATAAACCCTAATAATGGCAGTAAATCTTCGTAAAAAGTACTACGGTAAAAAAGAGGTCTCTAAAAAGAATAGAACCTATAGATACCAATTAGATTACTACCATACAGGAAAAAGAATAAGAGAGACCATTAAGGATGTTGAATTTCTACCTTCTGACACAAAAGAAATTAGAAAACAAAAGGAACGTATTGTAAATAAAATTAAGGCTGATTTAGAAATTGACCTTGCTAATCAATCCAATGGTTTAATTTCAAGGCAACTTAAAAAGGCTAGTTTCATTAAATATTTCCAAAGTTTGGCAGATACCAAAAACCCCAATACTAAAGTGGCTTGGGAAAGTACATTAAAACATATTGAAGAATTCCACGGCCCTAAACTTAAATTTGAAGATGTAACAGAAAGATGGTTAGAAAGGTTTAACGATTACCTTTTAGAAAGGTTATCACAGAATTCTACAAGGACATATATTCAAAAGGTCTCCACTGCCCTTAATCAAGCTGTAAAACAAAAAATAATAGTAAACAACCCTTATAAATATATATCCAAACCTAAAAAGGAAGAAAAGGAAATGGTATTTCTTTCAAAGGATGAGGTACAAGAAATAATTAACACTCCCTTCTACGATGATAATGTGAAAAATGCTTTTCTATTTGGATGCTATACTGGGTTGAGGTTTTCAGATATAACCTCACTAAAATGGTCTAATATTAAAGATGGCAGAATACAACTTACTCAAGTTAAGACAAAAGGGGCTGTATATATCCCTTTAAACGGGAATGCAGAGAGTATTTTAGACTTACAAAGAGATAACATAGATTTTATCTTTAAACTCTCTAGATTCAATAGTTCTGTAAACAGAACGTTAAGAAAATTAATAAAGAAAACTTCTATTGAAAAGGATGTTTCCTTTCACTCCTCAAGGCACACATTTGCTACCCTACTTATCTCTTCGGGTGTTAATGTATATACAGTATCCAAATTACTGGGTCACGTAGATATAAAAAGCACATTAGTATATGCCAAAGTAATTAGTGAGGAAAAAGAAAAAGCAGTTAACAGTATGCCTAATTTTGAGTTTTAATTTATGGATTACCAAGAAATAGAAAAACAAATAGAATATTATGAGGATAGAATCATAATAAACTTTGATAAGTATTTTTCGGAGTTAATAATGATGGATTTCTATGAAGGGGGTTTTGATGATAGACTGAGTGATGAATTGTACTTTGAAGAGTATTATGAAAAGTATGAAAATGGTATTATTAACTTAATGTTTGAAATTGAGGCTGAGGAAAAATATTATGAATTTAGACTTCGATTAATAAAGTTAAAAAGGATTATTGATAACAAACTCCACAATCTTAATAATGAAGAAGAAAATAATGTAATCAAAATTAAACCTATAAGACAACTACGAATTAGTTACTTCAAACTTCTTACTAAGGTTAATATGGATTTGTTTATTAATAAATTACATTCACAACTGCAATTACATAACTTTATTCAATGTGAGATTAGTGATTTTAAAATGTTGTTTTTAAAAGAAGGAATAAAAAACAAAATACAATGGAAAGGCACTGAGTTACAAATAACTTCATTAATAAATGAATTAATGAAATATTTTGATCCTGAGGTTGATAATTATAAATTTAAAGTTATAGTAAACCACTTTATCAATAAAAGCACAAAGGTTTTTAATTCCAAACAACTTGCATCTGTATACGCAGATAAGAAAGAGTTTTTACCTAATAATGACCCAATAAGGTTTATTCTTAAAGAAATGAGTACTCACTTCTAACTCATTACTCACTCACTAATTTAACTTTAATTCCATCTAATATTTGACGTATGTAAAAATTACATATGGCATCAATAGTTGAAATATTATTAGAAATTAAAAACCTCAAGGAAGAGATTAAGAATACCCATCTTTTTAAGAAACCTTTTTATACCACAAAAGAAGCTGCAACCTTTTTAAGTGTTAGTGTTTCTTATATGCAAAAGATTGTGGCTTCTAAACAAATTAATCATTCTCGTCCTACTGGTAAATTAATCTTTATAAAAAGAAGTGATTTAGAGGATTTCGTTATGAAAAACCCTATTCATTCTAATGATGATATTGACTCAATTGTGGCTGATAATTTATTAATTTTTAAAACTAAATCACAATGAGTAGGAATAAAAAAAAGAAAGTAAAAAAAATCATAACCTCATTTGGAGAATTATACAAGAGAAACAGAGGTAAAGAAGCTCCAAAAATGTTTTGGTCTGGAATCATAAAAGGATCTGTAGGATTTATTGTAGGTCCTGCTAAATCTGGAAAAACCATTTTAGCTGAAAACCTTGCTTTTGCAATTGTATCAGGTAAGAATAAATTTTTAGGGGTTCCTATTGAATTACCTAAAAGTAAAGTCCTTTATATATCAATGGAAGAAGACGTTAATATGAGATTTACACAACGTGGTAATAATCAGATAAGAGGCTACTCAAGAGAAGAAAAGAAATTAATAAAAAAGAATCTATATTATTCAGATGAAGACTTTCTTAGAAGTATTAAAGACAATAAACATTGGGAATTATTAAACAATGAAATAAAAAAATATCAATCTAATATAATTTTTGTTGATTCTACTAATAGGTTCAATGTTGATATACAAGATAGATTAGAAGCCAATGAAATGATGCAAAGGTTTAGAGCTTTAGCTGAAAAATATAACTGTGCCATTGTATTAATTCATCATACAATAAAATCACAACAAGATAAGGCAATGACCTTAGAACATATGTCTGGCAGCTCAGCATTGAGTAGAGATGCTGACTTTTTTATTGGTGTTAATAGGTTATCTATTGGGATTAGGTATATCAAATTCATTGATAGTAGATACTACCCTACTTTAGATAAATGTAAAGTTATTGAAATACAAAACAACTCTCTAATTGACCTAGTAGAAGAATCTTATGAATATGAATTACTTAAACTAACTGATGGTAGAGTTAATAATGATAATACGGAAATGGTTTTTGAGTTTATTAATGAAAGTGTAGATGATGAAGGTATTATTGAGTCAAAATTATTACACTTTCATTTTATAGAGGATAACGGATTAATCACTAAAAAGACCTTATATAATCAACTTAAAAAATTAATTAAAAATGAATTAATTGAAAAAGTAAGTCACGGAAAATATAGGCTAATTCAGAACCCATTAAAGAAGGGGAAAGATATATAAACTAATCACATATTGAGTTGGATTTGTAGATAGTGTAGATTTTATCTTTATATAAAATGATTGCACTATCTACACTATCTACAAATCCAAGAATATTATAACATTTCAATAAAGTAAGGATACTAAGATGTAGGGATATGAAAATTACGACAGTAATTTGAATGAAGACATCTTAGTATTTTTCCGTAGGAAAAATATATAATAATCTATTAACTAACTACACTTCGTGTAGTACTTCGATTCCTTTCAGGAAATCGAAGTATTGCTTGTTTACTTGTATTATTCTAATATTAATCTTTTAAATCAATGATAGTTTTTCGTGTTTCTGATAATACTTCCTCATTCCTATAATCTCTAAATAATGATTGACCACTTTCTACCTTTGGTTTTATCAAATAAAGTAATGCAAACTGTAGAATTGAGAAGATATATAGAGAATGTGATTTAAGTGTTTCTTCTGTTGCTTCTTTAAGGTTTATACTTTTATTAGGTTTTAATTTTAGAATTTTCCATTGTTTATCATAAATTATCTCACTATCAATCAATAGCTTATGCTCATCAGAAAGAGTATAAGTATCAACAGGTTTAAACTGTTTAAATAACGTTATATTAATAGAATTTAAACCAAATTTAATTCTTGGTCCCTTAGTCCGTATAACAACATCTTTTACATTGTCATCTGTTATATAATTATAAAAGGAATCACAATCTCTATAGAGGTAACGACAACGCAAAGTTATTTCACCATAAAACAATAATAATTTTTCAACTTTATCACTCATAAGGATATATTTTATATAAATATACAATTTGAAACCTTATCATTAAAGTGCAAATAGTGTAATTATTTTATAATTCATTTCTACTTACACTTTCATATTATTTTTGTCCCCCATAAAATTTATTAAATGCTTTTTTATCTATAATACGGAGAGCCTGTTTTACTACCACAAGTTTTTTACGCACGCATAAAGGACTTTTGTTAATCCTTATCACTTTCCTTTCAAGAGCAATTATAAACAAGTATATTAGATAAACTATCAACCAACACTAACTAATTATGGTAAAGGAAAGTATTATAATAGATAATTCTATATCAGAAACAAGACAAATCATTAAATCCCTTATCCCTAAATCCTTTGTTGAGGTTGTCGATGAAAATACAAGACGGTTCAAATGGTCAAAGACCATTTCACTACAAATCGTAGAATGTGACACTAAACTAACATCAATGGTAGTAAAATGATAAAAACAACCACACTCACAGCTTCTCTAGTAAGACTTCTTATATAATACTATATGTACTAAAGATTATAGAGTAATGAACTACTAGAGAATGAAAAAGGAATAAGGGATTTGAATCTTTAAGCAGTATAATACCTCAGGGCACATATTGGTTTTGGATAGTTAATTGACTTGGGTGATTCAGTCTCATTGTTAAATTGTATTACGTATTAAATAAAAATCGATTAAATTCCATTAAATTTGTAAGTATATATAAATTACAGAGTGATAATAACCTTAATTTATTACAATCTTAAAACTGAAAAATGGCAGAAATTAATTATTGGGTAACATTTATTTCAAGGATATTTGCGATGACAGCATCTGGTATAGCAATTTATGTGTTTTTTGTAAATAGAGAAAAAATATCATCTGCAATACTTTTTGTTTTAAATTACTCAAAACAAATTACATTAACAGAACTAAAATATAAAATTGAGCGCCTTAATGATTATACAACAAATGATGTTTCTCAAAAAGAAGAAGTGATTAATATCCTTGCTGAGATAGAAGGGCAAGTACTTGGAAACGAAATGTTAAATGAGGAGTTAGAAAATCAAACTAAAAAAATAAACACTTATATTAATAATAATAAACTTCTTACCGAACCAATGAAGCGCAGTTTAGTAAGCGAACTAAGAGAAAGTGTAAGAAATATTGATGTATCCAATTATAATAATATCGTTAAAAAGAAATAAAAATGTCAAAAATAGTACAAGTAATAAACGCAATGATTTCAAATAAGGAGAAAATTACAAATGTGTTAAAAGACAAAAAAGAATATTTTTTCTTATACAATAAAAAACATAAATGGTCAATTGCAACTGGTAGTGATAATTATTATTATGTGCATTTTTATCCTACTTCTAATTTAACTCTTGAAGAATTAGCAGCTCTTGATAATTGGAACGATTTTGAAGAATACATTACTTATACTACAAAAGACATCAAAACTCAAGAATCAGATGAATCTTTTACAGAACTATATCAAATAGTTTCAAGTAAGATATATGGGTTAGATGATATTTTTAATGAAATCATTAATGAGTAATAATCAATAACAATTCTTTAATAAACAACCCAAATAACAATTTAAAATCGCAGATTGTAGCAGATACATCACTGATCTTGGTCATGAATTAGTCAGGGCACTATAGACACACATAGTTAATCCTAGTCATAATAAGGCTTAAGGGTTTTTCGTTTCATTCTTCCCCCAAATGAAACCTGAAGTGAAGCAGGTGGCGATGAGCGATGATGAAAAGGTGGTTTTTGGAATACTGAAAAGCAATTCTCCAATGGATTTGGTTGCTCTTAAAACCCAATCTGGATTAAGCAGTAAAAAATGGGATAAGACTATTAAAGGCTTGACGAAGCATGGTGTTGCCAGGGTGAATAAAACTGATGACGGTTTATTTGTGGAGATGATTTAATAGCAAATATTTTACAATTTAATAGAAAGGGTTTACTTAATTGTAAATCCTTTTTTTTTGCTTTAAGGTAGCAGATGATAGCAGATAGATGCCTATTTATGGTCACGGATTGGTCACTCACGTGAATAATAATATACTGGTACTATTTTCTTTTCACAACTCCATCACTTTTAGATCCTAACAAAACACTTTTAGCATCCAAAAATCACTATCTGATTGAAAATTAGATAGAAATGCGCAAAAAATGCATAGAATTGATTGTTTTCTGTATGTATAAAAAGGCAAAATTCTTTAATTTAATAAAAGATTTTAAACACAATTTATGACTAACCTTTAAATTTTGGAATTATGAAAACTAAACTATTATTTCTACTATTTTTTGCACCATTAGTTCTCTTTGGGCAAATCACAATAGCCGAAGCAGAAACCAAATCGGCAATGAAATTTATTAATGGCACAAGAAACCCAAATACTGGAGATTATGATTTAAAGTACCACAGACTTGAATTTAATGTCGATCCAAACGTCGCCTTCATATCCGGAGATGTGACCTCTTATTTTGAAGCAAAAGAGAAAATAACAGAAATCACTTTTGAGTTAGCAGTTAACTTGGTGGTTTCTCAGGTATTGCAAAGAGGAAATCCATTAACCTTTGTCCAAAATAATGATGATGAGGTGGTAATTACTTTACCACAACCTCAAAATCAAGGGGTTTTGGACTCCTTAACCATTAGTTATTCAGGAAATCCAATTAACACTGGATTAGGATCCTTTGAACAATCCACACACGACGGGGATCCTATCATCTGGACACTCTCAGAACCTTATGGAGCCAAGGGATGGTGGCCTTGTAAACAAGATCTAATAGATAAGATTGATATTATTGATGTCTATATAACTACCCCCCAATTCAATCCATCCAATGAAGAATATTTTGCTGTAAGCAATGGTATGGAGCAAAGTCAGGAGATTAATGGGAATACAAAAACTACTCATTTCAGGCATCAATATCCGATTCCGGCGTATTTAGTGGCAATTGCAGTGACCAATTATGAGATCTATTCCCATGTGGTGCCGAATAATGGAAATCCATTCGATATTATAAACTATGTGTTTCCTGAAGACCTTAGTTATGCACAAGCAAACACCCCCATAACGGTAGATTTCATTAATCTATTCACCGATCTATTTGAAGAATACCCATATGCCGATGAAAAATATGGCCATGCACAATATGGCTGGGGAGGTGGAATGGAACATACCACCGTTTCTTTTATGGGAGATTTTAACATGGACTTGATAGCTCACGAACTGGCTCATCAGTGGTTTGGAAACAAGGTAACTTGTGGAAGCTGGCAGGATATCTGGATTAACGAAGGTTTTGCCTCCTATTGTGAGGGATTGGTTGTTGAAGCTTTCGACGGTGAAACCTCATTTAGAAACTGGAGAGCAGGTTTTATCGATATTGCCACCACAAATCCAGGCGGATCGGTTTATGTTCCAGCCGAGGATACGACTAATGTAGGCCGTGTTTTCAACAACAGTCTGACCTATAAAAAACCGGCGATGGTTTTACACATGTTGAGAAGAAAATTAGGCGATACTGATTTCTTTACTGGGTTACAGAATTTTTTGAGCAATCCAAATTTCGCTTTCGGTTATGCCAAGACAGAAGATTTTATTGAGGTGATGGAAACGACATCCGGAGAGGATCTGACCGAATTTTTTAATGATTGGATCTATGATCAAGGTCATCCCCTATACCTTATCGAGTGGAATAAAACCGAAACCTACGATATCAATGTGGTAATCAATCAAAATCAAAGTTATCCCTCGGGAGTTTTCTTTGAAGCCACTGTCCCTCTTAGGTTATTCGGTGCCGGAGGTGTGGTATTGGATGTAGAGCTTGACAATACCGTTGATGGACAAGAATTTCTTGTGCAACCGGGATTCGACGTTGGTGCTGTTGCATTTGATCCTGATTATCATTTGATCTCCAGATATAGTGAGGTGGTCCTCGGTATAGGTGACAATTCACCATTGAATTTTTCAATTTGCCCAAATCCAACTTCTGGGATTCTAAATATACAATCTGATACACCTATTTCTCAAATAGAAGTTTATAACCTATTAGGGCAATTAGTAGTATCAAACAACAACAAAAAGGTTATTGATATTTCAAATGTCAGCCAAGGCATTTATTTTATTAAAATAATGGATGAAAAGGGAACTATTGGAACTCAAAAAGTGCTGAAGAAATAAAACAGTACTAAAAAACCAATTAATCATGAAAACAAAACTAATTACTCTATTGGTACTTGCAATTTTTGTAAACACCTACGCTCAATTTGGTCCTCAACAAATTATAACAAATGTTGATACCCCATACTCGGTTTATGCAACAGATTTAGATGGTGATGGGGATATGGATGTGCTTTCTGCTTCTGATATTGATGATAAAATTACTTGGTATGAAAATGATGGAGATGGTAATTTTGGACCTCAACAAATTATAACAGAAAATGTTAATGACGCAACGTCAGTTTACGCAACCGATATAGAGGGTGATGGGGATATGGATGTGCTTTCAGCTTCAGAGGATGATGATAAAATTGCTTGGTACGAAAATGACGGAGATGGAAATTTTGGACCCTAACAAATTATAACAACAAATGCTGATGGTGCAAAATCAGTTTATGCGGAAGATATAGACGGTGATGGCGATATGGATGTGCTTTCTGCTTCATTTAATGATAATAAAATAGCTTGGTATGAAAATACCGGAGACGGTAATTTTGGTTCTCAACAAATTATAACAACAAATACCCTTTTCCCAAACTCAGTTTATGCAGAAGATTTAGATGGTGATGAGGATGTGGATGTGCTTTCTGCTTCAGAGAATGATGGTAAAATAGCCTGGTACGAAAATGACGGAAATGGTATTTTTGGGCCACAAATAATAATAGCAATAAATATAGATGCAAGGTTAGTTTACTCCACCGATATTGACGGTGATGAGGATATGGATGTACTTTTTTCTTCTTTTAATGCTGGTTTAATAGCTTGGTACGAAAATGACGGAGATGGTAATTTTGGTTCACAACAATTTATAACAAATGGAACTCCATTAGGGTCAGTTTACGCCACCGATATAGATAGTGATGGGGATATGGATGTGCTTTCTGGTGAAATTGCATGGTATGAAAATGATGGAGAAGGTATTTTTGGTTCACAACAAATTATTGATAATTTTGATGCATTATCAGTTTATGCTGAAGATATTGATGGTGATGGGGATATGGATGTACTTGCTGGGAAAAATGACCCATCAAGTGGTTCAGGTATTCTTTTTTGGTTCGAAAATTTACATCCACTATCAATAAATGAAAATGCAATTATAGACATTTCTGTTTTTCCTTCACCAACATCGGGTATTTTAAATATTCAATCAACAATTCCTATAACCCACATAGAAGTGTATAACCAATTAGGGCAGTTAGTTTTATCAAATTCAAATAAAAACAATATTGATATTTCAAGAGTCAGCCAAGGCATCTATTTTATAAAAATATTGGATGAAAACGGAACTATTGGAACTCAAAAAGTGGTGAAAAAATAAAACAGTACTAAAAAACCAATTAATCATGAAAACAAAACTAATTACTCTACTGGTACTTGCAATTTTTGTAAACACCTATGCTCAATTTGGTTCTCAACAAATCATAACAACAAATGCACTTTTGGCACAATCAGTTTACGCCACCGATTTAGATGGTGATGGAGATATGGATGTGCTTTCTGCTTCACAAAGTGAAAGTGAAATAGCCTGGCATGAAAATGATGGAGATGGTAATTTTGGACCTCAACAAATTATAACAACAAATGCTTTTGGAGCATTCTCAGTTTACGCCATCGATATAGATGGTGATGGGGATATGGATGTGCTTTCGGCTTCCTGGCAGGATGCTAAAATAGCCTGGTATGAAAATGATGGAGATGGTAATTTTGGACCTCAACAAATTATATCAACAAATGCTCTTACAGCACAATCAGTTTATGCTGAAGATATTGATGGTGATGGGGATATGGATGTGCTTTCTTCTTCATGGCATGATAATAAAATAGCCTGGTATGAAAATGATGGAGATGGTAATTTTGGTACACAACAAATTATAACAACAAATGCTTTTGGAGCATTCTCAGTTTATGCTGAAGATATTGATGGTGATGGAGATATAGATGTGCTTTCTGCCTCTACTGAGGATGATAAAATAGCCTGGTATGAAAATGACGGAGATGGTAACTTTGGACCTCAACAAATAATAACAACAAATGCTGATGGAGTAAGGTCAGTTTACGCCACAGATTTAGACGGTGATGGAGACATGGATGTCCTTTCGGCTTCACAACATGATAATAAAATAGCCTGGTATGAAAATGATGGAGATGGTAATTTTGGTACACAACAAATTTTAACAACAGATGCTTTTACAGCAAGGTCAGTTTATGCGGAAGATTTAGATAGTGATGGGGATATGGATGTGCTTTCTGCTTTTGGTAATACAATAGCCTGGTATGAAAATGACGGAGATGGTAATTTTGGACCTCAACAAATTTTAACAACAAATGCTAGTGGAGCAAATTCAGTTTATGCGGAAGATTTAGATGGTGATGATGATATGGATGTGCTTTCGGCTTCTGATGTTGATGATAAAATAGCTTGGTATGAAAATTTACATGCACTATCAATAAATGAAAACACTTTATTAGACTTTTCTGTTTACCCCTCACCAACAACAGGTATTTTAAACGTTCAATCAACAATTCCCATAACCCACATAGAAGTTTATAACCAATTAGGGCAATTGTTTGCGTCAAACAAGAACCAAAACAGTATCAATATTTCAAATGTCAGCCAAGGCATCTATTTAATTAAAATAATGGATGAAAAGGGAAGCATTAGCACTCAAAAAGTGGTGAAGAAATAAAAATAGTGCTAAAAAACCAATTAATCATGAAAACAAAACTAATTACTTTACTGGTACTTGTAATTTTTGTAAACACTTACGCTCAATTTGGTCCACAACAAATTATAACAACAAATCTTAGTTTTGGAAGTTCAGTTTACGCCACCGATATAGATGGTGATGGGGATATGGATGTGCTTTCTGCTTCAGAGGGCGGATTTGGGATTAATGTTCAATTAGCCTGGTACGAAAATGATGGAGAGGGTAATTTTGGTCCTCAACAAATTATATTAGAAAATACTATTGATGATACAGTGTCAGTTTACGCCACCGATATAGATGGTGATGGAGACATGGATGTGCTTTCTGCATCTATAGGTAAAATAGCTTGGCATGAAAATATTGATGGTCTAGGTGATTTTGGTCCTCAACAAATTATAACAACAAATGTTGAATATGCAAGCTCAGTTTACGCCACCGATATAGATGGTGATGGGGATATGGATGTGCTTTCTGCGTCACAAATTGATAATAAAATTGCCTGGTACGAAAATGTAAATGGTGACGGCACCGTATGGACAGAACATATTATAACATCAAATGCTTTAGGAGCATGGTCAGTATACGCCACCGATATAGATGGTGATGGGGATATAGATGTGCTTTCTGCTTCTGAATTAGATAATGAAATAGCCTGGTATGAAAATGTAAATGGTCTCGGCACCGTATGGACAGAACACATAATAAGTCCAGATGCTGGAATGGCAAGGTCAGTTTACTCCACTGATATAGATGGTGATGGGGATATGGATGTGCTTTCTGCTTCTGGGGATAATAAAATAGCCTGGTACGAAAATGACGGAAATGGTGATTTTGGTCCTCAACAAATTATAACAACAAATGCTTTAGGAACATGGTCAGTATACTTCACCGATATAGATGGTGATGGGGATATGGATGTAATTTCTGGTGAAATTGCATGGTATGAAAATTTAGATGGACTAGGTGATTTTGGACCTAAACAAATTTTTGATATTTTTAATGCATGGTCAGTTTACGCGGAAGATTTAGATGGTGATGGTGATATGGATGTACTTGCTATTGATAGTCAACCTGGTGAGGGTGAACTTGTCTGGTATGAAAATTTAACCCCATTAGGAGTTAATGAAAATGCATTATTAGACATTTCTGTTTTTCCTTCACCAACAACGGGCTTTTTATATATTCAATCAACAATTCCTATAACCCAAATAGACGTGTATAACCAATTAGGGCAATTAGTAGTATCAAACAACAACAAAAATACTATCGATATTTCAAGTGTAAGTCAAGGCATCTATTTTATAAAAGTAAAAGATGAGAATGGAAATATTGGTTCGCAAAAAGTGCTGAAGAAATAGTAAAAGGATTTATTTCAACTAGCCAATTGAAATACACCCTGACCAATTATAAAAAATTGTATGTTATTATTATTTTTAAAAATTAGTGAATAAATGGTTGGTTAGGGTGTTATTTTTTAATTTTACAGCAATACATAATACTTATTTACTTTTTATTAATGCTGTTCATTGACTATTATCATTGGTTTCTTTTCATAATGTAACAGCAGGCTTTAATGGGCAAACTGGAAATCTATAAATAATTACCTAACTTTATGGGAGTTAATATTGGACTCTCATGGATAAAAAGTTTATAGACCAAGTGCATCATATTGTGATGAGCAATATTACAGATGAAAAATTTGGTGTTCGTAAACTTGCCTCTCTTTTAGGTTTAAGCGCTTCTCAGACATTAAGGAAAGTAAGAACCGAAACAGGAAAATCGGTAAATCAATACATCAGAGAGCTGCGGTTAAAAAAAGCAAGCAAATTAATAAAGAAAACTGACCTTACTATTTCTGAAATAGCTTTTAAAGTGGGATTTAACAGTCAACCCTATTTTAGTAAAACATTTCGAAATCGGTATGGCATCACGCCGGGGGAATATAAAACTCAAAATATTAGCTCAGGTGAATTAGCTTCAAAAAGGGCCAAAAATAAAGCTCATACAATTCTCAATTTTAAAAAGGCCTTTTTTCTTGTTTCAGCTATTTTACTTTTTGCAGTAGGGTATTTTATAGTTAATAAGACTTCTTCTAAAATTAAACCCAGATCAAATTCTATTGCAGTGTTGCCCTTTAGGGATATGAGCCCTGAAGATAACCAGTGGTTTTCTGATGGGGTATCCGATAATATTTTAATCTATTTATCCCATATAAAAGATCTAACGGTGATTTCGTTTACATCCACCAGTAACTTTAGGGATACCGATAAATCAATTCCTGAGATCGCCAAAGAATTAGGTGTTTCTTATATATTGGAAGGAAGTGTTACGGTCTTTGAAGATAAAGTGAAGATCAATACCCAGTTAATCAATGCCAACGATGAGCATCTATGGTCTGAAGATTATAATGAGAATTTTGAAAATGTGATTACCATTCAGCAAAATATATCTGAAGAAATTGCAAGAGAACTGGAACTCACCTTAAGTCCTAAAGAAGAAGAAGCGTTAAAAAAGTATCCAACAGATAATTTGGAAGCCTATCGCTTATTTTTAAAAGGACGATTGATCAATGATAGCAGAACTACAGAGAGTTTTGTATCAAGTCTTGAATATAATAAGCAAGCTGTAGCATTAGACTCCAATTATGCAGAGGCTTATGCCCAATTAGCTTATTGTTATCATGCATTAGGAACAAAGGATTATTTTGAATGGGAATTTGCTATAGATAAAGGAATTTTTTATTATGAAAAAGCATTAAAGATCGATCCAAATTGCGTGATGGCAATTACTGTAAAAGCATTGATAACAGGTTTTGTTGATAGGGATCCTGATAAAGCTGAAAAATTATATGAAAAGGCCTTAGCATTGAACCCTAATAATGCCATAAGCCATTATTTTTATGGTTTGCATTATTTTTATTTTCCAGAAGATGATCCCAATCTCAAAAAGGCTCTTTATCATATGAGGAATGCACAACGACTAGACCCCTTTTCTTTAGCGATCGCCTATTACTATTTTAATGCTCTTCTTTTTAATGATAAAATAGAGGAGGTAGTGAAATATTTTAACAAAATAAGTTGGATTTGGGGTGAAGAATTTAAAATTATAAAAAAAAGGGATATAGAAATATATAAATATAAAGACTGGAGAGAAGCCATTCGATTTTTTAAAACTGAAATAGAAAAAGATCCTGAAAACCCTTTTCTATTTCATATGTTAGGAAGCTCCTATGATGAAATTCTATATGATCACCTCAAGGCTATTGAATATTTAAAGAAGGCCTATACCTTAGATTCAACAAATTCCGAATATGCTTTTTCTTATTATGACATATTGGTAGAAAGCAATCAATTTAAAGAAGCCAGAAAATTATTTGAGAGTACAAATTTTAAAACCTTATCTAGTGAAAAGCAACAGCTAATACACTTATTTGATTTTTACTATTATCAAGAAAATTATAAAAATGCACAAGAGGTTTTAAAAGATAGCTTAATGGCAGATCAATATACAAGTAAAATGAAAGTTTATGCACAGCTTGGAGATAGAGCACCCATTGAAAAAGAATTTAACAGATTCACAGGTGATGCAAGAGGAAAAGGATACAAGAGACAGACTAAAGCTGTTATTTATGCCATTTTAGAGGAGAAAGATTCTATGTATTTATATTTGCAAAGATTGTCAGCTAAGCGTATAAGAAACATTAAGATATTCGGACGAAGAGAATTTGATCCTTATCGAAAAGAAGAAAGGTTTAAAGATATTTTAAAGAATCTTTATTTGCCTATTAATCATGGGAATGAGTAATTCTCTTCTAACCAATCAAAACAATAAAAAATAATTGATTATTTGTTGAGGAAATTTAAAAACATATTTTATAAAATTTAATTAAGTAGGGTTTACTTAAGGCTAAATCCTTGTTTTATGCTTTTAAGTAGCAGATTGTAGCAGATACATCACTGATCTTGGTCACGCATTAGTCAGGGCACTCTATACACACACTGTTAATCCCAGCAACAATAGGGTTTAAGTATTTTTCAGTTTATTCTTCCCCCAAATGAAACCCGAAGTAAAGCAGGTCGCCATGACCGATGACGAAAAGGCGGTTTTTGCTATTCTGAAAGACAACTCCCCTATCGACTTATTGGAATTGAAAACCCAATCTGGATTATCTAACAAAAAATGGGATAAGACCATTAAAGGCCTAACGAAGCATGGAATTACCAAAGTGAATAAAACCGATGATGGTTTATTTGTTGAGGTGGTTTAAATAGCACAATGTCACCCTGAGCGCAGACGAAGGGTCTCTATAAAAACGATAACGGTTTATTCGTTGAGATGGTTTAATCGTTGATTTGTCATTCTGAACTTGATTACTGAGTAGTTCACTGAGCTTGCCTGTGCTGAGCTTGCCGAAGTATCGAAGTGCAAGCGAAGAATCTATAAAATGGAAATGGGTTTACTTAACAGTAAATCCTTTTTTTATGCTTTTTTATAGTAGATAGTAGCAAGACTCCTATTTATGATCACGGATTGATCACTCGAATAAAGTTATCTACCTCCTTGAAAACTCCAACTATCATAAACAATTTTGATCCCAATATAAAAGTATAAAATAATCAACTGTTGTTTACTTAATTGAAATTATAGATCCTTCCATATGATTTCAATTATCCATTTCCAATATAAAAATAAATATGGATGATATTAGATTATTAGAGATCTTAAAAATACACGTTGAACTTGATTATTAATATGTTCGACTTATTAAAAAGTGTATTTTTCTTACAAATTTTAACAATATTCAGGTACTTCATCGACATAATAATACCTTATGTCTAAAATGTAGGTTTTTTCCTACTTGTTTAAAATCAACTACTTAACTTCGTGTAACCAAATCGATTAAACATGAAATATTTTACCTACTTATTAATGTTTTATTTTTCCATCTACTTAGGGAATGGACAAAACGTAGGCATTAATACTACAAATCCTACAGCTACGTTACACGTTGCTGGAGATTTTAAATTTATCCCTGACAACACAATATCTGCAACGAGATTAATAGGCACAGACGGTGATGGCGATATTCTTGAGTTCCCTTTAGTAAATGGATTTAATATTGTTAATGATACACTAATAGTATCTATAACAAATGACAATAACATCATTTTAATTGGAGATATTGATCAATCTTCAATTGCTGAAAGCACATTGTCTTGGGATAATATGGATCTTGGAATAAGAGATGAAAATGCCTTTAATACTGTAATACGAGTTACAGGAGAAACCGCAGGATACGAAGTAACAGGTTTCGCCGATGGCTACAATGGGCGTGTCATCTATTTTTTCAATTCCCAATCCCATAATATGACCTTTAAAAATTTGTCGGGTTCAAGTGAAGATGAAAATCAAATTATCACTGGAACAGGCGGTGATGAGTCAATCAATGCCGAAGGTGTCGCAGAATTCATATATGATTCCTCTACTCTAAAATGGATTTTAATTAATATAAGAACTTAATTCGTAAATAAATTATGAAAAGATTAGCCATTTTTATTATTATCCTATTCAGCTTTTTACCCACTATTACACTGGCTCAAATTGGTATAGGTACAACCCAACCTCAAGAAACATTACATGTGGTAGGAACACTTCGTGTAGAAGGTTCTGATGATGTAAATGAAACATCAGCACTTATTGGTGCAGATGCTGAAGGAACATTAACATCCCTTAATATAGACAGTAATTTATCCATAATAGAAAACAGACTTGAAATCACGGGATCCTATGAGTATGAATTTGGAAGCGTCGATCTTAGTACCACACCCATAGTGAGTGGTGAAATAATCGATCTTGAACTAAATTTAGGAGAAGGAGAATCGAACGAAGGAAAGACTATTATTTATTTGAACAATCTACCGGCTAACGTCAAACTTACGGGTATTCAGGATGGCATGGAAGGTATGCACATTTTTTTATACAATACCAGTACAAAAAATATTCAATTCTTGGATGAGAGTACCTTGGGTAATAACTCTTCACCTAAAAATAAGATCAAAGTCTTATTGAATAATGAAACTATTTCAGGCTTAGGTTGTATTGAACTTCTTTACGATGGAGTATCCCAAAAATGGCTATTTCTGAGTATTCACGATTAATGAAACAATATTATGAAACGATTTATTTTAATATTAATTTATTTTGCCACCGCTTCTATATTTTCACAAGTTGGTATTGGAACATCAAATCCCGATGCGATTATAGACATTAATGGTACAGTTCGTATAACAGACATACCAAAAATAACTGTAGCTGAGGCATCACAAGGACTTGGTGGTATTAGTACTGCCAATAAAATAAATAAAACAGAATTAGGGATCAATATTTTTCTATCTTATGAAGATGGGCTTATTACTGCTCCAGTAGCTCGTGCTATGGGTAATCGTTCTATACTACCTGAGGACTATACTAGCGGAATAAGAATAGATAATTTGGATATTTATATTGGGCAGGACGAAATAAATGAGACCAGCACCTTTATAAAAGTTACTGACTATTCCTCAACGACTAAACTTAGCGGTATAACTGGAGGTTATCATGGTCGTAGATTAACACTTTATTTTTGGGAAGATACTGTAGTTTTTAACATCCTTGAGGACAACTCAAATTCCAGCCCACAAAATCGCATTATCACACTAAGTACCTCACAACTTACCATAAATGGAAATGGATTGATTGATCTGGTATATGATGAAAATGCTGGCAATGATGGATTGGGCAGATGGATTGTGATTAAGTTTAAAAGTTAATTATTTTTATAAATATCTCACATTACGATGTTATCTTTTCTATAAAAATATAATTATAATTTTTTACATTCACATACAAACATTAAATGTTAATATCATAAGAAAAGGGTTTACTTAATTGTAAATCCTTTTTTTCTATAAAATCGCAGATGGCAGCAGAATCTTTCAAATTAATTGAGTTTAGTTATCGCTCCTGAGCTATCTATTTTAAAACTTGAATATTTTCTTTTTTTTCGTACAAGTAATAATAATTGAGTGGCTGCTTCATTTAGATCTGTTGTATATAGTTTACCATTATATTTCTTTGTAATTGTTTTTAGTGGAGTATGAGCAACAATATGGGTCTTTGATTCATATTTTCTCAACATGGCATTTAATTGTTTACTTAAAGTGTCTGAGGTCACATATCCTCGATACCAAAATGGATTATTTTCATTATAGAAAAAATATTTCATATTTTCCCATATTTGAGGGTCATATTTTGAGCTGTCTATTTTATCCTTCATTAATTCTAAAAAAATGGGATCTTGAATATAGGTTTTGACCGTTTTATTAAAGTCATTAATGGAGTTTATGCCTATATCTATGATTCCTCCATGAGCAAATAAAGCATCATCAATTTTTATTACAGATGGTTTTGAACTTAACCAAGACCCTAAAAAGGACTTATTTGGATGATACATATAATTATATTCTAATCCATAAACTCTAGCAATTGCTGCCTCTTTTTTTCCTAGATACCTTAAGTCTTTTGTCATGGTCATGATTTCATGATTTCCTAAAACCAAATGAACTTTACCTCCAGCTTTTTTAGCTTTTTCTTCCAGTTCATAAATAAACCAAAGTACTTTTGTAACATTATTCCCCCTATCAAATAAATCCCCTAGAAAAACTAAATTAGATTTTCCTCCAACCCAATCCAATTCTTTATTTATAATATTAGATTTTTCAAGTAAATTAATTAATTCATCATACCTTCCATGTACATCACCAACGACAAATAATGAATCTACATTTTTAAATATGGCATTATGATTAACCAATTTTGGACGGAGTTTTACTTCATATTTAGATTCGTTTAGACTACCAAATCTAAATATTAAATTTTCTTCTATATTATGATCTATAAAAGCTGTGTGTCTACGGCTAGAGGCTGTATTTCCTTTTAAAATAACCGATTTATCTGAATTAATTAATTCATAATCTCCAATAGCATTATCATTTGTTATCCAATGAAATTTTAATCCTTTATCTGTTTCTATAAAAAGGGAGTTCGTTCCAAAAAACTCATAACCGTTATTAGTAGTATTATTAATGTAATCATTATTGGTAGGAATAAAACTTATGGTAATAATCGATACAACACTTAATAGGTTAAAAATAACAAATGCCTTTAATTTTGTGTTTTTTATTTTGCGGAACATATTTCTGTAAAAAAACTTCTATAACGATTTATCTTTCAATTCTGAAAATTTCAAGGTCTATATCATCCACCCCAATATTGTCGAAGGGATATTCCAATTGATCTTGAATATTATAAAGTGAGATTAACATAAATTCACTAAATATCACAACTAGATACGTTACCCATTTTGGAGAATCTATTCCAACTTGATAAATTATGGCTGGCGCATAAATTATTGGGAAAAAATAAATGAAATATTCACAATATGCTTTTAAACTTATAGGAGTTCTGTGTACATGAATGGCATTTAGATTCTCTATAGATTCATGAACATCATTAACAAAACGAAATATTTTATCTTTAAACCTTGGAGAAATTTGACCATTTATTTCTTTAACAAATTCAAAAATTCTTTTGACACTTTCATCAAGCTCTTTTGTGTCAAATTTATTATTTCTAAGATGACTTATTACTTTATCACTAATATCTATTAATATATCTGAAATTTTCTGTTTATCGCTTTCTGTAAGATTGGGGTTACTCAAAAACAAATAGTGAATCGTTTTTAAAGCACTTCTATATTGGCTTAAATGTTCTAATGCTTTTTCTCTTCTTCTAAAAGATCCACGAATATTAAATACCAATGGAAATATAATGGCTATACTTATAAGTGTTAGATCTATATTAAAATATAGTTCATATTTATAGGCAAAAAACAAAGTAGCAATAGCAATTATTAATGAAATTAATGTCCTGAAAGTCAATATGGTTATATATTTTTTCATATTAATTTATTTTACATTAGATTTATAAATCTAATATAATTTTATGAAAAAGGCATTATTAAGTGTTTTCATTTTTCTGTTTACTATTTCATTTTACATTTCTTATTCTCAAAATAAAATTATTACAGACCAATCAGATCAAGTTTCTAAACTTTTTAAGAGCCAAAAAGTACTTCCTTTAAAAATAAGTTACTCCAATAGATACATAAAAGAAAAAACCAATGACAGTACCTATTTAAAAGTAAATTTATCTTATCAAAATGATAGCGGAACATGGAAAACAATCGACATTAAATTAAGAAAGCGAGGAAATTTTAGATTAGAAAATTGTCATTATTCGCCAATAAAAATTAAAATAAAAAAGTCTAATAGCAAAGGAACTTTATTTGAAGGAAATAAAAAATTAAAGCTAGTACTCCCCTGTTTTACAAACAAAAGCAAGAATGATTATATTCTGAAAGAGTATATAGCTTATAAACTATATGAAGAAATATCTAATTATCATTTTAAAACCAGAATAACTACTATTTCCTATACAGAAATTGCTGGAAATAAAACAAAATCTCATTTTCTAAAAGGTATAGTAGTTGAAGATGATAAGGTCGTTGCTAAAAGAAGTGGTGGTGAAATTATTAAAAGGACTATTCATCCATTAAATCATGACCCTATTACTTCAGTTCAGAATGCATTTTTTCAGTTTATGATTGGTTGTACCGATTTCTCAACAGCCTTTCAGCATAATGAAAAACTATTATTTGCGAACAATAGAATTATACCTATTCCTTACGATTTTGATATGTCTGGATTTGTAAACCCAAACTATGCAATTGTTTCAGATGAAATGAATGAATTAGGTGTCACTTCAGTTAGAGATAGATTATACAGAGGATTTAAAAGAAAGAAAGCTATCCTTCAACAAGTAAGACAAGAATTTTTGGACAATAAAACCAAACTCATTGCTATTGTAGATAGTTATGAATCAAATTTTGAAGATCCAAAACAGTTTTTAGAAGCTAGGGATTATATTTTAGATTTTTTTGAAATTTTAGAAAACGATGCCCAATTTCAAAAACAAATATTAAATAAATTAAGAACTGAATAAAACCGATGGCGGTTTATTTGTGGAGATGGTTTAATCGTTAAATTATCATGCTGAGCGTGGTCACTGAGTTTGCCTGTGCTGAACTGTTCACTGAGTTTGTCGAAGTGTTGTCGAAGGATCTTTATAAAAACGAAGGGGTTTACTTTAAGGGTAATCCTTTTTTTTATGCTTTTTGATAGCAAATAGCCTCTTATTTATAGACACGGATTAGTCACTTTAATAAGGTTGATTAAAATTTCATTAGATTTATAGGGATATATACTAATAATAATATGATCCCTTTTTTTAGAAAAATACGCAAAAAAATGGCTGATGATAACAAGCCCTTAAAGTATTTGAGATATGCCATTGGGGAAATTGTACTTGTTGTTATTGGAATTCTTATCGCGCTTCAAATAAACAATTGGAATCAAAACAGGCTTTTAAAAATAGAGGAAATAAAGACTCTAAATAGCCTTCACAAAGAATTCTTAGACAATCTGGTAAAGTTTGATATAAATTATAAGGAACAACTTAATCGAGATAGAATTGTTAAACGACTCTTAGATCCTAAAATCACACAAGCACCATTTGAAACTCTGGACTCTCTAATATATTTTCTGGGATGGAATTTCAAATTTAATCCGTCAACAGGCATCTATAATTCTGTTATCAATTCAGGAAAAATTGAAATAATTTCCAATGATTCGTTAAAGAATGCTATTTCCAACTTTAATAATTATCTAATTGACTATGAAGAAGAAGAAATCGGTGCAAATTATTATGGCACCAATTTCTTAACTCCATATATGCGTACACAATTACACTACAGGTATCCATTCAAAAACAGAACAGAGGAGCAATATAACTATGACAATGTAAATTATCGAGAAGTAATTAAATCTGATAGAGCAAGAAATGAATTTCTCTTTTATTGGAGCTATATGATTATTACATTAAAAAAGGGAGAAGATCTTCAAAATGAAATAATATCAATAATTAACATGATTGAGGTTGAGCTAAACACTCAGTCTGACTAAAGCAACAAAAAGTGGGACAAGACCATTAAAGTCTATACAATGTGCGGTGTTGCCAAAGTGAATAAAACCGATGGTGGCTTATTTGTGGAGATGGTTTAATCGTTATATTGTCATTCAGAGCGAAAGCGAAGAATCTATATTATATAAAAGGATTTACTAGACGCCAGTGTGCCAGCTGGCTCGTACGTTAAAAATATCTACCAGACATTTTCTAAACACTCCACCCCATTTTTTTATGCTTTTAAGTAGCAGATAGACCCCTATTTATAGTCACGGATTGGACACTATTAAGCATTTGCTATACCTTAATTATCATGCTATTTTCCTTAAAGCTCAGAAACCACAAAGAATCAATTGTTTTCTACATTAATAAAATGGCTATTCTCTTTAATTTAATAAGAGATAAACAAGGCGTTTTTGGAACTCAAAAAGTGATAAAAAAAATAATACTGAGATTTATTTTAATGATCCAATCTCAATACACACTAGCCAATTTTAAAATCTTATTACCACTTCTTTTTTAAATAAAAGTTTTCGAATACACTGTTGATTAAGGTATTAACTGTAAATACAACAAGCCATTCAAGACTATTTTTTTTAAACAATGTTGTTCAACGAGTGTTTTTTACAGTTTAGCTAAAAGTCAATTATTGTAGGAGTTTTCTTTGAATACATTGTACATTTAGATAAATTACAGTTGAATTTATAATATTTATAATTTCAAATTGAGGCAAATAATAAAACATGATTTATTCTACGATTACTTCAAATTTAAAAAAAGCATTTTTTCTTTTTTTAATAACATTCTTTGTGAATTCAATAGTATCATCTTCTGAAAAAAATGTAGACTCTTTCGATTTATTATCAATAGATAATAGGAATACTTCTATTATCGATGAGAAAGTTGAAGGTTCCCTTTTAAATGATAATCCAAAAATTGCCTTAATAAAGGTTGGAACTTATGATGGTTATGATGCAGATGGTAACTGTATAAGTGAGCCAGGACAAGAGATTTTATATACTTTTAGTGTAAAGAATACAGGAAATGTAACCTTAAGCAATATCATGGTCACAGACCCTCTTGTAACAGTAAGTGGTGGTCCAATTACGTTAGCTCCAGGAGAAGAAGATACGACTACTTTTACTGCTTTATATCTCATTACACAAAATGATATTGATTCTGGGAATGTAGAAAATCAAGCAGAAGCTGAAGCATGTTATGAAGTGGATACTGAAGGAAATTGTGATGGACAAGTAAATTACTTAAAGTTAAAGTATTTGGGTACTATCCTAGATGCTAATATTGAAGTTGTAGAACATGATGGGCAAACTGTATTTCAAGGCATTGTCCAACCTGGAGAAGAGTTTGAGTTTTTTGGTCAGGACCCACCACAAATAACTTTTGGACCAAAAATTGATATTTTTATAAATAACTCTTTAAATCAATCTATACATACCAGCTGTTCCATTCCTATTGGCATAGGTTCCATTTTTGGTGATTTTGAAGTAATTGATGGCAGTAGTAGAAATGGGGGTCCATTTATACCAGTTATTGTTGATATATGCGATGTAGAAGATTTATCTGATGATTATAGTTATTTGGAAGATGATCCAACGGTAGTTTATATATGTAAAAATACAATTATCGCTCTAATTAAAACAGGAACATTTAATGATGAAAATCAGAATGGATGTGCCGATGTAGGGGAAACGATTAACTATATCTTTAGTGTTAAAAATACAGGACTTGCACTCTTAACCAATGTTATAGTAACCGATCCATTGCTACCTGTAATTGGTGGTCCAATAGACTTGGCAGTAGATGAGGAAAATACTACGAACTTTACTGGAATTTATACCATTACTCAGGACGATATTGATGCAGAAGAGTTTATTAATCAGGCAGAAGCTACAGCAACTCTACCAACAGGAGACGATATAACCGATTTATCTGATGATGATAGTTATTTTGAAAATAATCCAACGGTAGTTTATTTATGTCAAAATGAAAAAATTGCTCTTATTAAAACAGGAACATTTAATGATGAAAATCAGGACGATTGTGCCGATGTAGGGGAAACGATTACCTATACCTTTAGTGTTAAGAATACAGGACTTGTAGACTTAACTAATGTTATAGTAACCGATCCATTGCTGCCTGTAATTGGTGGGCCAATAGACTTGGCTGTAGATGAGGAAAATACTACAAACTTTATCGGAATTTATACCATTACTCAGAACGATATTGATGTAGAAGAGTTTGAAAATCAGGCAGAAGCTATAGGAACTACACCAACGGGAGACGATGTAACCGATTTATCTGATGATGATAGTTATTTAGAAAATGATCCAACGGTTGTTTATTTTTGTCAAAATGAAAAAATTGCCTTAATAAAGGTTGGGACATATGATGGTTACGATATAGATGGTAACTGTATAAGTGCCCCAGGACAAGAAATTTTATATACTTTTAGTGTAAAGAATACAGGAAATGTAACCTTAAGCAATATCATCGTAACAGATCCCCTTGTAACAGTAAGTGGTGGACCAATTACTTTAGCACCAGGAGAAGAAGATACGACTACTTTTACTGCTTTATATCTCTTTACACAAAATAATATTAATACTGGGTATGTAGAAAATCAAGCAGAGGTTGAAGCTTGTTATGAGGAGGAGGTTTCAGATGGAAATTGTGATGGACATGTAAATTATTTAAAGTTAAAGTATTTGGGTAATATCCCAGATGCAAATATTGAAGTTATAGAACATGATGGCCAAACTGTATATCAAGGCATTGTCCAACCCGGAGAAGAATTTGAGTTTTTCGGTCAGGACCCACCGCAAATAACTTTTGGACCAAAAATTAATATTTTTATTAATAACTCTTTTAATCAACTTATACATACCAGCTGTTCCATTCCTATTGGTATAGGTTCCGTTTTTGGTGATTTTGTAGTAATAGATGGTAGTAGTAGAAATGGAGGGCCATTTATTTCAGTAATTGTTGATATATGCGATGAAGTATTCGATTTATCTGATGATGATAGTTATTTAGAAGATGATCCAACGGTAGTTTATATTTGTCAAAATACAACTATCGCTCTAATTAAAACAGGATCATGGATTGATGAAAATCAGAATGGATGTGCCGATGTAGGAGAAACAATTAGTTATGCATTTACAGTAGTAAATACTGGAGGGGTTCCCTTAACCAATATTATGATAACCGACCCATTACCTGGGTTAATATTAGTAGGAGGTCCTATAGCAATATTGGAACTAGGCGAGGAAGATACCACAACCTTTAGTGCGACTTATTCGATTACTCAGGAAGATATAGTTGCTGAAGTAGTAATTAATCAAGCAACGGTTGACGGAACAAGTCCAGTAGGGGAAATAGTTTTTGATTTATCAGATGACAATAGTGTATTGGAAAATGATCCAACAGAAATAGTGCTCCCATCATCTGACTGCCTTGGCGTAAACGATACCTTAGCTCAAAACATGGTGATGTATCCTAATCCTACCAGTAATTCATTAAATATTAATCTTATTGATTTAAATGAAAATTTTGGTTACTCTATAGTAAATATGCTAGGACAAGTAGTTAAAATTGGGACTCTTAACAATGGCATCAATACTATTACTTTAGGTAATTTAAATACTGGTCTTTATTTTGTAAAAGTCCAAGATAACACAACAAATGAATCTGTTGTAAATAAATTAATTATAGAATAGATAACCTTAGTAGAATATATTTAAAAGATTTATCTAGCATGGCATTAAACTGATGATAGTTTATTTGTTGATGTAGTTTAATCGTTAAATTGTCATTCAGAGCGTTGTCACTGAACGTAGTCGAAGTGTAGCGAAGAATCTATAAAACATAAAAGGGTTTACGTAACGGTAAATCCTTTTTTTTATTCCTTCACAAAATACAGCAGTACTATGAGTGTTCCAACAAAGTCGGAATGTATCGAAGTGTATTCCCAGATGATAACAAAGCACCGTCAACTCAACTGTTGGTCCCGAAGTTTATCCTGAGCGAAGCGATATGTTGAGTCTGTCGAAGTATCGAAGTGCTAAAAATGTACACCACACATTTTAAAGCTCATTCCGGTCACGAATTGGTCACTTTAGTAAATTATCACTATTTTTATATTGATTTAGAGATAGTTACCAACTAATAAAAGAAATTATGAAAAGTTTAAGTCAATATTCTAAAATATTATGTCTTATCGTCTGGACGATAGCTATTTTGTTTTGTTCAATATTAATACAATCCTGTAATTCTGATAAAAAACAGAGTAATAAACAACCTATCAAAGTTGAAATGGAAAATGTCATAGAGATAATCACTGAAAATATGGATTTTCAAATACCAGATACAATTTCATCTGGATGGAACACTTTCCGTTATAAAAATAAATCTTCACAAACACATTTTTTTATAATAGATAAATATCCGGAAGGAATTACATTAAAAGAAATTGACAATCTGGTAATGCCTTATTTTAATAGTGGTATGAAACTGATCAATGAAGGTAAAAGTGAAGAAGGATTTGCTGAATTTGGCAAACTTCCGGATTGGTTTAGTGAAGTACAATTCTTAGGTGGTTCAGGCTTGATTTCCCCCGGAAAACATACAGAAACCATGATAAAATTAGATCCGGGTTTTTATATAGTAGAATGCTATGTAAAAATGAGTAACGGAGTATTTCACACATCCATGGGAATGATAAAAGAACTTATTGTTTCTGAAACTAATTCTGGTAATACAGAATTAAAAGCTGATATTAATATTGATATTTCGAGTACAGAAGGAATTGTATTTAATGATTCTATCTCTTCTGGAAAACATACATTTTCTGTATTCTTCAAAGATCAAATTGTACATGAAAATTTTAGTGGCCATGATATTAATCTTACTAAACTAGGCGAAAATGCAAATCTTGAAGACTTGGAGAATTGGATGAATTGGGCTGACCCTAAAGGTTTGATCGAACCCTCACCAACTGATATTACTTTTTTAGGAGGAGTGAATAATATGCCGGCTGGTAATAAGGGTTTTTTCACTGTAGATCTTCAGCCAGGAAATTATGCATTGATATCTGAAGTCCCAAATGCTTTAAGTAAAAATATGCTAAAAACATTTGTAGTCAAGGATTAAGTAATAGTAGAGGAATAAGACTATTAAAGGTCTTACAAATCACGGAATTGTTTAGGTGAATAAAACCGAGGATGGTTTAATTGTGAAGGTGATATAAAAGTTGATTTGTCATTCCGAATGGAATGAGGTATCTCATAATATAAATAACTAGTCTTTTAAAATACGTATTCCAATTTTAGAAGGCCTTTCTACATCGTGATAAATGCGATGTGTGGCTTCTATAAAATCTTCTTCGTCCGCTTCATAAATGTTTAAAAATTTCTGTGGGTTGATATCCACCAATGGAAACCAAGAATTTTGTACCTGAATCATAATTTTATGTCCTTCTTTAAATTGGTGTGCTAGGTCTGGTATGGTAAACGACACCTCAGTCACTTTACCTGAAACAAAAGGCTCGGGTGTTTCAAAACTATTTCTAAATTTCCCTCGTAATACTTCTCCTCGTACCAACATTTGATAGCCTCCCATAGGCACCTCCTTGTCATTTTCTGGATAATCATCCATTTGGTCGGGAAAGACATCAATTATTTTTACCACATAATCAGCATCCATTCCTGTAGTACTTACAAAAAAACTGACTTCCAAAGGTCCGACCACAGTAATCGCTTCGTCTAAAATTTCTGTCTGGTAAACCATCACATCGGGCCTGCGACTTGCAAATCGCTGGTCATCGGTTAAATATTCTCTAGTTCGACGTAAATGAACATCTTCTGTATAGGGCACAGGTCTGCTCGGGTCTACCACATATTCCTCATAGCAATCTTCTGAAGTAGATACTTCGAAGGAAAGGCTTTCATTACAATCTAAATACAAATTTTTATGTTCTACATTTACTGGTGGCCAGCTATCAAATGACTTCCATTCATTACTGCCAGTAATAAAAATTGAAGCTTCAGGAATATTCATTTTCCCTTTATTCTTTAAATAATAATTAAAAAATTGCAATTCTATTTCTCTAAAATAATCGGCAGTATTACTTCCAAAGTGAATATTTCCAAGATTTTCTGCATTGGAATCAGACCACTGCCCATGAGACCAAGGTCCCATCACCAATCGGTTTTCATTGTCTGCATTTTGAGTTTCAATGGCCTCATATGTTTTTAATGGACCAAAAAGATCCTCGGCATCAAACCAACCCCCAACCACTAAAACGGCAGGTTTAATATTTGTGAGATGTGGAAGTACATTTCGAACTTTCCAAAATTCATCATAATTTGGATGCGCCATTAGATCATTCCAAAATTGAATACTATCCCCAAAAAACTTTTTTCGCACATTCTTAATCGGACCAATATCCTTATAAAAATCATAGTTGTCGCTATTTTTATAATCGAAATTAGGGGGCCATTCTCTGGTTAGTTCTGGTCTTGGAACGCCTACAGAAGAATAAAAATTAAAGGCATCCATCAATAAAAATGCACCATTATGATGCCAGTCATCCCCTATAAACCAATCGGTTACTGGTGCCTGTGGAGAAGACGCCTTTAAAGCAGGATGTGCATCTGGTAAGGCCATAGTGGAATAAAACCCAGGATAGGAAATTCCTAATATTCCAACCTTCCCATTATTGTTATCTACATTGTTAATCAGCCATTCGATGGTATCATAAGTATCACTATTTTCATCTATTTCATTGTCTTTTTTGTTCGGAATATAAGGACGAACATCGACAAATTCTCCTTCACTCATAAACCTTCCTCGGTTATCCTGGTACACTATGGTATATCCTTCATTTAAAAAATGGGTCATCGATAATAACCTTCCCGAATAACTTTCTTCAGAATTTTCACTATTATAAGGGGTACGCCAAAGTAAGATGGGAGAAGGTTCAGAGCTATCTTTAGGTGTATAGATAGAAGTAAACAGTTTTTTTCCATCACGCATAGGGATATAAACTTCTTTTTTATCATAAGTTTCCTTTAAATAAGCCAAGCCATTTTTTGGGGTTGGAATTGGATTTCTGTCTAAGGTGAGAAATAATTCGCCCTGACTATGATAATAAATTCCTGTAATGGTCTGAGACTTTAAATCTACTATACCCCGAAAGGAGACATTGGCAGCTTTATATCTAAAATACAAGCTATTGCCTACATAGCTCACAGAATCTAGCGCAATGCCAAATATATCGTTATCTGGGCTATCGTAATTCGCCGTTACATTAGCGGCATCATTCGATATATGCATTACCATACGAATAGGTCGATCTGGGTATTCTCTTAGGCCATACCAATCTCCAGTAATATCTTGTGAATAACTCAAATTGAAAATGAATAGAATTAAAATAAGCGGAGAGAATAAATATTTCATAACTGTTTTTTTAATTAAGATTAAGAGTATTCCATACAGACGGTCTCTTGAAGCATTTGTTTCAGATATACTGTAAAACGGGACACCATAGAAATATAAAAATTAAAGATAAGATAAAATAGTTTACTTAAGGATAGACCTTTTTTTGGTTTACAATAATTCATTTTAGTTTGAATAAAAAAAATCATTAACTTTAAGGAATATTTAAAAATAAAATACAAGTGGATTAATACCAGCATCATACAAAAACGTGAAAGACAGAATAACTTTGATTTAAAATATTAAATATTACATTAACGGAGAAGCTGAAAACCGAATAGAGTAGGCAATTTAAATTAACACAAAATGAAAAAAATAACAAACCTTTTATCGCTTATTATAATAACTATATTAGTTATTTCTTCAACAGCTTGCTGTAATGAAAAAGCAGAAAAAACCACAGAAGTTAAAGCTGTTGTTGAGTCTACATTTGATTTGACAACTGCAAAAGCAGAAATCGTAGCTGCTGAAAAAGAATTAGCGACCCTTATTGCGGCGGCAGACTCCGTTGCAATAGCCAATTTATATACACAAGATGCTAAGTTTATGATGACTGGGGCTCCTGCCATTATTGGAAAAAACAATATTCAATCTACTTTTTCAGGAATAATTAATTCAGGTATTACAGGTGCTGACCTTAGAACCATAGAAGTTTGGGGTACTGAAGACCTTATTACAGAAGAAGGAGAATATTCGTTGTTTGTTGGAGAGGATGAAGTGGATCATGGAAAATATTTGGTACTATGGAAAAAAGTTGACGGGAAATGGAAATTTTTTAGAGATATTTTCAATTCAAATTTAACAGCTGAATAGTCATTCTAACTTTAGTTAGAATCTTATCTTAATAAAAGGGTTTACCTAACAGTAAATCCTTTTTTTATGCTTTTAAGTCGCAAATCACTTCCTAAATTATGGTCACTAAAAATCAATCTAACCATTAGAGGTTAAAATTTAATTTTAATATAAACTGCTGGACCATCTGTTTTAATATCCAAAACATATGCTTTATCATCAACTGGCCAAGAACCCTTTTTTTTATTGCTTTTTTTTGCGTTTCTAAAACTAGAGTAAATATACCTGCTTGAACCATTAAGTTCTAATATATCACCTTTTATGGGTATGTCTTTTGGATTGACATCTTGATCATCATTACGCCAACCAATTGTACATATTCCTTTCACTAATTTATCACCACTCTTATTTCCGATATACAACCAGCCTATGGTTCCCTTTGTCGACGGGTATTCAATTTTTACTATTGCCTCAGGACGATAATTAATTTTAATCCTTCGGTCATCGGCAGATACATAGTTTATATAAGCTTTTGCAGTGCCAATATTTTTAACATCTACCCAATACCTTTCTGGCGTCAAACTATTTTTAAGCTTTTCTACAACCTTTATAAGTGAATCATTCTTATACTTTAGTTGCTCTTTCGTATAGTTAATGGTATCGGTCTGACTAACTATGGTCTTGCTCTGTGTTTTTATTTTTTTCTCACTATTAAAGACATAAGCCATGAATGAGACAATAGAAATTATAAATAATATATAGAGTATGCGATATTTTTTATCCTTTTTCTCAATTTCCTTTATTTTATCGTCAATGCGTTTCATTGAAATAATGTTTTAAATTTTAATATAATCAAAGAATTCTTGATTAAAGTTTTCAATTTCTTTTTCGTTCAATTTATTTATAATTCTAACTAAGCGATCTCTTTTAAGTTTTAAAAGATCCATAAGATCAATATTCCCATCTCGCTTCCTAATGCTTGCAACTGGTCTTATAGCTAATAAATTTATAGACAAACATCCTATTATTATCATCCATAAAGGAAATGCTATATCAATAAATAATAATACACTTAATAAAATTAAACTTCCAAGAACTACCATTACCATAAGTTGTTTACTTTTTTTAATTCCCTTTTTATGCATAACAATAGCGCTATCAATTTCCTCATTTGAAATTAACAGATGTTCCAATTCGTCTTCTAATTTTTGCTCAGACATTTTTTGTTTATCAGAATTCTTTACTATTTGATCTGGAGACATTTCTGACAAGCCAATTAATGACAAAACGTTTTTTAAATTTGAAGTTGCTTCCAATTGCAAACCAAGCTCATCCACTATATCTTTTATTGCCTTGTCTGCATTTTTTGTAAGGTCGGCAAATTGTAGTCGTTTCCAACGCATTGGAAGTTCACAAGGCATAATTAATACTGGGATAAGTTTCTTATTATTTTCTTTTGCAATGGATACTTCGTCCTGAACGTTTTGAGAATCTACTGCCGTGGGTGAGATTAGGAGTAAAAATGTGTCTGCAGTCTCTAAGGCATCTTCTATAGCATTATCCCAATTCTGACCCAGCTGTATACTATTTTGATCGATCCAAATATTGGCACCTAAAAGTTCTAATTCCTGACTGAATTCTAAAGCAAACGGTCTATCCTTACTTGAATAACTCACAAAAATTAACTCAGAATCCATTTATTGAAATAAAATATAATTAGAATATAAATATACAATTAATATTACAAGTTATTATAACTATCTAAAGTTGAGTAATTAATATAAGTGAATTATAAATTAAAGGAATGATTTATATGAAAAATATATCACAAAACATGATTACCCTTTTTTTATTTTCGCTAGTCGAAAATAATAGGAGATGTGCTACTTTTTATAATCTAAAAATGGCGATTATTAGATTATAAATTGCCTCTAATTAATAAACGAAGAACTATTGCTTTAAATAATATTTATATCTTACCCTAATGAATGATCCTAAGAAAAGTTTAAAAAGAGAAATCGGACTTATAGGTTTAAGTGCAAACATCATTAATATTATAATTGGAGCAGGAATATTTGTATTGCCAGCTATTGTTGCTGCAGATCTTGGAGCTGCAAGTATTTTAGCTTATATATTTTGTGGGGTTTTAATCACATTAATTATGTTATGTTTTGCAGAAGTTGGAAGCAAGATTACAGCTACCGGTGGCGTTTATACATATATAGAAAGGTCTTTTGGTCATTATGCTGGATTCTTAACTGCTATTCTATTTTTATTCTCAAACATTACTGGAACAGCAGCAGTTGCAAATGCAATTATTAATATTATATCTCAAATATTTCAAATCCATGAAAACCCTTTTATTAAGGTTCTATTTTTTCTTTTCCTGTTTGGCGGATTGGCTTATATAAATATCCTCGGACTTAAAAAAGGAGTTGGGCTTGTTAAAATGATTACCCTAATAAAGCTTAGTCCTCTATTATTACTTGTATTAATTGGATTTAAAGACGTTTCCTTAGTGAATCTACAATGGGAAACAGCTCCATCACTTCAGCAAATTGGCACAACTTCTCTTATCCTTTTCTTTGCCTTTTCAGGCGCTGGATCGGCTCTTTCGGTAAATGGAGAAGTTAAAAATCCTCAAAAAACAATTCCTCGTGCTATTCTTTTAAGCACCTTAATTATATTGATAATATATATAATTATCCAAACTGTAGCACAAGGAGTCTTGGGAGATACATTACCTTTATTTATTGAAAACCCTTTAGGAGAAGTTGCAAATAAAATTATAGGTCCTATTGGTTTCACCCTACTAACCATAGGGGCTGCTGTTTCTATGTTTGGAAATGTAAGTTCTAAGGTTTTAAGTACTCCAAGAATCTTTTTTGCAGCTTCATTAGATCAAGTAATTCCAATTAAAAAATTATCTGATATTCATTCTAAATACTTAACACCGCATATTTCGATTATAGTTTATGCCAGTTTATGCTTTTTATTTTCCATTGCTGGGGGATTTAAGGAATTGGCCATCCTTTCTAGTGCAACTTCATTACTTATCGCGTTAGGGATATCTATTGCTGTTATTAAATTAAGAAGAAAAGATCGTTATAATACAGATTCAAAATCCTTTAGAATTCCTGGAGGAGCTACTATTCCTATATTATCCTCAATCGCCATCCTTTGGTTCCTTTCTAATTTATCATTAAATAAAATGATTGCTGTAGGTTTGTCCATCATATTTCTAACTGTAGTTTTTTTTGCTATAAACTCAAAATTAAAGAAGAATAGAAGACCGTAATTTTTTATTTAAGGAGTCATTCTTCATCTATCACTTTTAGGCACTCTCTTTTTTCTTTTTATTTTACGGTTTCAAATTTATTGCCCTATTAATAGATAACCTAATCATAACATTGATTAATAAAGTAAATTAGTAAGATTATTTAATTCAGATTAAACAAAAAGCATTAATTTTATGAATATTATTATGCTATAATACTATATAGCTTATTGATGTTAATTAATCCTTATTTAAAATTTTAAAAAATGAATGAATTTGAAACGAACTGGTCAAAAGATGAGTTAAAAGCATATATATTAATGTATTGTTCACAAGCTGATTTTGTAGTATCAAAACAAGAAACAGATTATATTAAGTCAAAAATTAAAATAGATCATTTTGAGAAAATTCAATTTGAAGTGACTAAGAGTAGCGATTATGAAAGTATACAAAAAATGCTTTATTCTATGGAGAAGCATGGCTACTCAAAAGATGAAAAAGAAACTTTATTCAACGAAATAAAAGAATTGTTTCTATCTGACGGATCTTATGAAATATTAGAAAAAAATCTTTTCAATGGATTAAGTCGAATCCTTAAATAATTTTCTTAGCACAAAATATCCGTTGGTTAAAATGCAAACCATTTTAATTAAAAATTATCAAGACCCTAATTTTAAAATAACGCAATACCTTTAATAAAATCTTTAAAGGAAACTCTTAAATATTTCTAAAAACTGCTTTCGTTTATTTCAAATTTGTATTTTAGGCGAAAATTTAATGAAAATGAAAAAGTATTTTATTCTAGGCTTATCTGTATTGGCTTTAATAACAACTTCTTGCGGAAGTGATGATGATGGATATGTTGCTACAGACGATGGCGAACCAGATCCTATAATCCCATTAACTTTCGAAACTAATTTATCAGACATGGGAGTTTATGGTGGATTATTATCTGATTTAACTCCTGCTGAAGATGTTCATTTATTTGAGTTAAACAGCAAGCTTTTTACAGATTACGCACATAAACAAAGACTCCTACGCCTACCAGAAGGAGAAGCAATGCAGTATAATGGAAGTAGTAATTTACCCGATTTTCCTGACAACACCTTAATTTCAAAAACATTTTATTATTATGAAGATGAAAGCAATACCTCTTCAAATAAAATAATTATTGAAACACGCGTTTTAATAAAGACCGAAGGCACATGGAAGATAGGAAATTACAAATGGAATGAGGATCAGACGGATGCAATTTATACCGATAATAGCAGTCAAGTTTCAATCAGTTATTTAAATGCAGAAGGAATTACACAAGATATTACCTATCAAATTCCAGCAAATGATGATTGCATCACTTGTCATCATATTTATGAGGAAAAAGTGCCAATTGGGCCAAAATTGAGAAATATGAATTTCAATCCACAAAATGGTGAAATCAATATGAATCAATTGCAATTTTTTATTAATGAAGGATTACTAGAAGGATTGTCAGATGTTTCAGAAGTAACAGTATTACCAGACTGGGAAGATGAAGCTAATTTCGATATTTTTGAAAGAGGAAGAGGCTATATCGATATTAATTGTGCGCATTGTCATTTACCAGGAGGATATGTCCCTACAGGATTTTTATTAGATTTCAGACTTGAAACCGATTTCGAAACCACTGGTATTTACTCACATAGAGGACAAATTGAAAGTCGAGTTCAAAGTACTGTACCAACATATTTGATGCCTCAAATAGGTAGAAGTTTGGTACATGATGAAGCTGTAGTAATGTTATTAGAATACTTAGAAGCTATAGAAGATTAATTTTATTAACTTTTTTGGCTTAATTCTTGGATTATAGAATCTAAAATTATTAAATTAGTAACCTAAATTAAAATAAAATGAAAAAATTATTATCCCTTATTGCATTTGCATTTGTAATGATGCTTAGCGTACAAACTATTTCAGCTCAAAGTTTATCAGAAGATGAAACAAGACCTGAAGTTGTTGCTAAAACTCAAGTTGCAGAACTTACAACACAATTAGGCTTATCTGGAGATCAAAGTAGAACATTATATAGAGCTTTTGTTACTAAAGAAGTGAATTACAGAAAGCTTGTTAATGGAAAAGACATTAATAATTCGCAAGTAGCAGCAGACAAAAAGAAAACAGATGATGTTTTTATGAAAGCTATGAAAACTACTTTAAATGAAAAACAATATGCTAAATGGCTTAGCTCTTTAGAGCAATAAACTATTTTTCTTATTCCTATAAAAAAAGACTGTCTATTAAGACAGTCTTTTTTTATAGGAATAATTTTTAGTTATTAATTAAATGTATATACAATTCTTGTCCTATTGAAATTGTATTAGATTCTAAACCATTATATTCTTTTAAGGAATCTACAGTAACATTAAATTTTCTAGATAAGCTATAAAGCGTATCTCCCTTTTCAACAATATAGGTTTTAACTTTAGGGTCATTTTTGTTTTTCTTTTTAGACTTCTTTCCTAAAACTTCATCATCAAAAGTATAAAGCTTATACTTTTCCACGATACTAATTAATTTTTGAGGATACTTAGGGTCTGTAGCATATCCAGCTTTTCGCAATCCTTTTGCCCAAGATTTATAATCGTCTTTTTTATAAGAAAACAGATCTTCATAGCGACTTCGTTGTGTTAAAAATAATGAATGATCTCTAAATGAATATTTTGGATCTTTATATTTTCTGAAACATTCTTGCAATTCATCATCATCATGATATACGCGTTCTCCTGTCCATCCTTTATGACATTTAATTCCAAAATGATTGTTCGACTTTTTACTTAACTCTGCCCTTCCTGCACCACTTTCTAATATTCCTTGTGCCAATGTAATGCTTGCTGGAATACCATATTGCACCATTTCTTCTTTAGCAATTGTACTATAATTATCAATGTAAATTGCTACAATCTCGGTATAAGAAGCGTTTTTTGGAGTGGGCTTAATTTTAGTAGTTGTAATTTTACTATTAGCATTTGTTGACTTAGGTTTCTTTACAACACGTTCTGTTTTTGGTTTTGTTTTATTGTTACTTGATGCAATCTTTTTTTTCGATTTACAGCTACTAAGCAAAATTATAGTGATAAAAAATAATTTTATAAAATTTTGAAACATTTAATATATTATTTGAGGTAAATTTTTCTTTTTCAATAATTGATTCATTCCTATTATTCCTTGCAAGCCTCCAGTGTGGATTGCTAAAATACGGCTATTTTGCTTTATCATTCCTTTATCTATAAGGTCTAATATCCCAAATAACATTTTTCCTGTATAAACTGGATCCAAGGGAATATTTGTTTTTTCTTTAAAGTTATTTATAAAACGAATAAGTTGCTCATCTATTTTAGCATACCCTCCAAAACAATAATCATCGATGATTTTATAATTAGTTTTAGGAGTATATTTTTCTATTTCTGAAGATTGGAATGTTCCTTTTAATGCTGAAAATCCTATCACAGTTTGATGTGGTAGAGAAGATTTAATTAAACCAGCTAAAGTCCCGCCTGTTCCAACTGGAGAACAGATATAATCAAATTCATTGTCGATTGCTGTTAGAATTTCTTCACATCCCTTTATCGCTAAATTATTAGTTCCTCCTTCTGGAATTAAATAAAAATTACCAAAAATATTTTTCAAATTCTCAATAAATTCAATTTCTTCTTTTTGCCGATATTCTTCCCTAGAAATAAAATGAAATTTCATTCCACATTTTTCAGCAAAGGATAATGTGGCGTTCGACTCTATTTTATGAATTAATTCTTCCCCTCTTATTACGCCAATAGTTTTAAAATTAAATTCTTTTCCTGCTGCAGCAACAGCTGAAATATGATTTGAAAAAGCACCACCAAAAGTTAAAAGGGTGTTTTCTTCTAGTTTTTTGGCTTCAAGTAAATTATATTTTAATTTTCGATATTTATTTCCAGAAATATCAGGGTGTAAATTATCTTCCCTTTTAACAAAAAGAGAACAATTTGAATCGAAAAACTCTTCTAAAGGAATTTTACGATTTTTTATATCTAATTTATTAGAAAACAATAATTAAATTTTTGCGCAAAATAGAAAAACAAGTTGATTTGAAATAGTTTAAGTTCAAAATATTTTAGACTATCTATTAATATTTACTTAATACTATAAAATATCCTGGAAGTGTTATTTTTTTTAAACATTAGCTGTTTTTTATTTATCTTATAACGTATAGCTTTCATTTGCTTTATATTAGTTAATATTTGTATAATTGCATATAATTAACAATATACTTTTCCCCCTTTTATATGAACTTTAAGAATGTAAATAAAAACTTTATTAGTCTCTTTATTATTGGTTTTATATTTATACATGCCATTGGTCAAGTAGGTATAGGCACCTTAACTCCAAATGGGATTTTGGATGTAGAGAGTAGCACGCAAGGGGTTGTGCTTCCCGTCGTAGCATTAGAAGACAGATATCAAGAATCCCCCGTTGCCAATCCAGACGGTAGTGGCTCGCTAGCAATAGGTACTGTGGTCTATAATACGAACGCAACTTCAAATGGAACCGTTGTAGGTGTTTCTGATGATGTTGCACTAGGAATATACGTATGGGATGGTACACAATGGTTATCTCAATTTAGTAAAAAGCAATATGTGTTATACGAACAAAGTGTGCAGAATATGCGTACTCGATCCAATACACCTAGAAGTATAAATGGTGTGAACGGCCAAACATTTACTCCCGAATTTACAGGTACCTATCGCATTGAAGTAAACGTTAATTTTGGAGGTGGCATCACTAAGAATCCTACAACGACTGGTCCCCCTGCGGATAGAAGTAATGGCGAAATGAACATTGCAAGGATGACAGGTGATTTTACAATTACTTTTAACGGTACCACAAAAACAATTACTGTAGGTTCCTATTCTCTTGCCTACGAAAAGAATAACAGTGGTGGGGCAAGTTCTCCTGGAAATGGAATTTATTTTGGTATTTGGAAACAATATACGGTGGTTTTTTACGAAGTACTTACAGCGGGTGTTCCAACCCCTATATCTTTAACGTTTACTCAAGACACAGCCTTTGCTTTTGATGGTGAAGGAGATAATGGTAACTCTGACGGTATGGGTGCGGCTGGTTTTGATGGTGGAGATGGCCACGTTGGGTTTGATACTCCCTGCACCGTTGAAGTAAGTTTTATTGGTGAATAATAAATAAATTAAGCATGAAGTTCAAAACATTTCTTTTCATATCATTCCTCGCAATAGCGCCGTCTATTTTTGCTCAAGTTGGAGTAAACACGGCTACACCCGAAGGTGCGCTAGATATTAGTAGTGCCACAGGAATTTCGAACATCAAAAATGGATTTGTATATCCTGTGGTTGCCTTAGACGATGTAACCGTTCAAGAAATCAACAACCCTAATCCATCGAGTTCAAATGTTATTGTTCAAGGTACAACCGTGTACAATACCAATACCAACACCCCAACCAATATAGCCAATAGTGTCTATCCTGGTATTTATGTTTGGAATGGTTCTGTTTGGGTGCCACAGTTTAGTAAAAGAGACAACATAATCTTTGAGCAAATTTCGTTAGCTACCAATACAAGACCTTCTTCGTTGTTAGGAGACGAAGCCATCCTTTTTGATGTCACTTCAAATTATCCTTTTAGTCCTAAATACAATGGAAGTTACAAAATTAAACTAACGGTTCATTATGGAGGCGGTGCGATAGATGCACCTACAGGTACTCAATATGTTAATTTTGGTGCCGAAGAAGGGGAATTTACATTTACCTTTAATGGGGGTACGCCAAAAACAATTAATGCCCGTTCTTTTTCTGGATACAATACTGACGATCTATTTAACAACCCTGCTACAGATCACAGTATTTATACTAATAATTACACCCAAACCTTTTATGTTATGGAGTCCGAACTTGAAACAAACAACACCTACACGTTTAGTTTAAATTTTAACCAAGAAAATGCCCCAGGCTTTGAAGAAGATGGAAACATAGGTGCAGGCATCGATGGTAGGGGGTATATTACCGTAACCAATAACATTAAATGTACTATAGAGTTCACATATATAGGTGAGTAATAGGATTTTAAAAAATATTACAATTAGCATGAATACAACTTTTAATTTTCATATCATCTTGGCGCTACTAGCTTGCTTTGCAATGTCAAACTTGACGTATGCACAAGTGGGGGTAAATACTACAGCTCCTGAAGGCGCAATGCACTTAAATACAAGTACCCAAGGCTTAGTTTACCCAAGAGTTGCTCTATCTAGTACGATAGTTGAAGCACCCGTGGTAAATACAAATGGTCCCAATCTAGCGGTAGGAACCACGGTTTATAATACCTATAAATCCCAAACCGGAGCTAACGATGTATATCCAGGTTTGTATGTTTGGGACGGTGCTAAATGGGTTGGACAATTTATTAGAGAGGATTACAGCAAATTTGATCAGACAGCCCTAGTAAGACCTACACGTCGATCACTTACGACTGCCTCTACTGTCAATACCAATTCCGATGGCATTACAGGATTAGTAAACCAGACATTTACTCCTAAGTACTCGGGCATATATAAAATTATGGTGAGTACTAATTTTGCTGCTGGTCAAATTAACAATTACTACGCTGGAAATTTAATATCTATGGGTTCTACAGAAGGTGATTTTGTATTCTTTTTTTCTCAAGGAGCAACAAATATAATTGACCCTACGGCAAATATAGAAACATTCGCTGATGGCTGGATTTATATGCATGCCTATGGCGTCTACAATGATATAGAGGGGGTATTAACTGAGGGTATACCTCATTATTCCTCTGTTGTTTATACCGAATACCTCACAGCGGATATGCCCTATACCTTTAGCCTTAGAGTAAACAATTATACGTACACTAACTTTCCTAATACATTGGCAGGCCAAGGCTATGTAGGCCGTGACCTTCCTTGTTCTGTAGAGTTTACCTACGTTGACGATTAATTAATCAGCTTACTTATTAAATATAAAATGCCTACTTATGAAAAAATTATTACTACTAACATTCGCCATCATCCTATCTTGTTCTTTAAATGCACAAACCCCTTGCTCTAGTGGAATGGCTGGAGGATTTCCTTGTGATGGTTACGACCTTCAAAGTCAAATTGAGATTATTGATATGGGAGGATTGGGTTATGGCAGCAATGACCCCATGGAAGCTACAGATTCTTGGGGATGGACAGACCCTTTGGACGGTAAAGAATATGCCATTGTATGTATGAACGACGGTACTGCTTTTGTAGACATTTCAGTCCCTACTGCCCCACGGTTTTTGGGTAGGCTAGAGTCTGAAACCAGTACTAGCTGGTGGCGCGATGTAAAGGTCTATAACAATTATGCTTTTATAGTTAGTGATAGTAATGGTAATCATGGAATGCAGGTTTTTGACCTAACAAAGTTAAGAGGATTATCCACTAGTCCAGGTGCAAATGCAAGTATGAGAATATTTTCGGAAGACAACCATTTAGATTGGGGATCGGGAAATCCCAACAATAAAGGAAAAGCACATAATGTTATTATCAATGAAGATACTGGATATGCATATATTCTTGGTGGTTCAACCAATAGTGGGGCTCCCCTTATGGTTAATATTCAAGATCCAATGGCAACTTTATCTATTATTGAGTTTCCCGGCAGTTATTGTCATGATGCTCAAGTTGTGGTATATAATGGTCCTGATACGGAACATCAAGGAAAAGAAATATTGATTGGTGCTTTTAGCGGAACTGATTATGTAAGAATTTACGATGTTACAAATAAGAATGCCACTTCTCTCATTGGAGAAGTAACTTACTCCAATAAGTATTATACACACCAAGGATGGTTTACCGAAGACCAACGCTTTTTTATTGTAGGAGATGAGGTGGACGAAGAGAACATAGGTGGTGGTACCAGAACGTTTATTTTCGATTTAAAAGATCTGGATAATCCAATATTACATCATACCTACACATCAGCGACAAGCATCGCCATAGACCATAATGGATATGTGGTAGGAAATCGTTTTTACTTAGCTAATTACAACGCTGGTATGAGAGTGATGAAAGTGGATGGCCTTTATGACGAGGATGTTAATGGAAACCCTACTCCTACCTTTACAGAAGATAGTTATTTTGACACTCACCCAAGCACTAATGCTGCCACATTCCACGGATCATGGAATGTTTATCCCTTCTTCGAAAGTGGTAATATAATTATTAGTGATTTGGACGAAGGACTTATCATTGTTAAAGACCCAAATTTCGATAATGTAGATCCTGTTGTAATATGTCAAGCATACACAGCAACTTTAGATGCGGTAACAGGCTCTGTTACCATCAATGCCTCAGATTTAGATGGCGGATCAACAGATAATTTTGGAATTGTTAAAAGCACTATTGACGGTCAAACGACTTTCACCTGTGATGATGTGGGAAATACTTTTAATGTTACACTTACAGTGGAAGACGATTATGGAAATACTTCAAATTGCATTGCAGTGGTTACTGTACAATCCCCAACTTCTACTTTTGCCTCTGGCTCTTGGGATGTTACTCCAGGTTTAGGTAGTGAGGCATTATTTAGCGATAATTATGATACAACTTCATTTGGAGATGTAACAGCTTGTTCTTGTGAAATAGAAACTGGAAAAGCAGTAACTATAAATTCTGGTGGATATTTAGATATTACAAGAGATATTTTAGTGGATGGAACTTTATTTGTAGAACATGAAGGATCTGTTGTACAAGTAGACGATGCAGCTTTAGTTACAAATAATGGTAGTATTACAGTAGAGAAAATAACTACGGCATTAGAACCTCTCGACTTTACAATTTTAGGAAGCCCCATGACTGGAGCTACAAGAGAAGTAGAGTATAGTGTAAGCACTATGGTAAGGTACCATGACACTAATTTATTTAATCCAAATGCTGAAGTTGAAGATCAAGATCCCCTTGCAGTGAATTTTGCGGATGATAATGGCGATAACTGGATTACACATACAGGATTATTAACACCTGGAGAAGGGTATTTGGTACGCCCATCAGCAGCTGGAGGTACATTAACAACAAACTATAATACAGGAACCCTTAATAATGGAGTTATAACTTATACGACCATATTTGGCGACAATCAAAATGACAGTCCTAATGTATTAAGTAATCCTTATGCTTCAGCAATACGAATAGATGATTTTTTAAATGCCAATAATAATGCAGGTGGGGTAGTGTATTTCTGGGAGCATCTTATGGCAGTAGATTCAAATTATCCTGGTTATTCTTCCGCAAACTATAATATGGGAGATATTTCCTCTCGTAATGCTACTGGGGGTTTAGTAGCTCCAAATGGGGGGAGTATTCCAACCAACCTATTGCCATCTGGTCAAGGTTTTGGGATAAAGGCTAGTGGAGCAGGAACTATTACTTTTAACAATACCATGCGTTCTACAGGTCCAAATACTGGGTATAGAAATAATGAATCGGATATCGATAGATTATATTTAAAAGTTAGTAATGATACTTATGGACTAAGAGGACTAACATTAATTGGCTTTACCGAATTAGCAACCGATGGCTACGATCAGAATTACGATAGCAAACGAATGGCCACACCTATATCCTTGTATTCTTTAAATAGTGAAAAAGAATTGGGAATTCAAGGAAGATCTGTATTTAATGAGGATCATATCATTCCACTAGGGTTTACTACTCACGTAGAAGAATATCAAGAATATACAATATCGATAAATTCTTTAGAAGGGGAATTAATTAGTAATGCTACAGTTTATTTAAAAGACAATTTATTAAATACTCGGACTAATTTATCGGAAACAGACTATAGTTTTACTTCAAATGAAGGGCATCAAATAGATAGATTTGAATTGGTCTTTACAGAAGTTGTTTTAGGGACTTCAGATACATTGCAATATATTTATATTTATCCTAACCCAATACAAAATATTCTAAACATAATATCTCCACAAGAAGATATTATAAATATTGAAGTATATGATGTTAGAGGAAGGAAAGTAAATAATATTGATTTTAATACAAATAACAATTATCAAGTCGATCTAACAAATTTAAACTCGGCTTTATACTTTGTTAAAATCTATACAGAAAGTGGGTCTATTACTAAAAAAATAGTGAAGGAATAATATAATTTTCAATTCCTATTATTTAAAACCCGTCCTCAATTAATTTTGCTGACGGGTTTTTAAATTAAAATGAGTTCCCTGCATCATTTATACATAACAAAATAATTAAAACTACTTCCTCAAAACAAATACCATATAAACACTTCAACATTAAAGATTACTAATTACCCTCAATTCACAAAAACAATTCTTCAAACAATTTAAGAAATTGTTACTTTTGTAAAATGTCCTACATTAAAAAACATATTCCTTTAGAAGATGGTGATTTTTACCTCACTCCCGAGGGTTATAAATGCTTTACAGAACAATATCTTTTAAAAAGAGGCTATTGCTGTGAGAGTAATTGTAGGCATTGTCCCTATGGATTTGATTCAAAAACTAATACCCAAAAAAAATGACATTCAAAGAAGAGATAAAACAAGGAATTCCTGTTGCACTTCCTGCATCAAAGCCCTATGAAGAATCTATAAACCACGCACCAAAGCGTAAAGATATTTTAACTTCTGAAGAAAAAAAATTAGCACTTCGCAATGCACTTCGTTACTTCGATCCAAAACACCATGCTACACTCCTACCCGAGTTTCAAGAAGAGTTAGAAACTTACGGGCGAATTTATATGTATCGATTGCGTCCAGATTACAAAATGGTCGCACGTCCTATTTCAGAATATCCTGGAAAATGTGAACAGGCAAAAGCTATCATGTTAATGATACAAAACAACTTGGATTATGCGGTTGCACAACACCCTCATGAACTTATTACCTATGGTGGAAATGGTGCTGTTTTTCAGAATTGGGCACAGTATCTTTTAACGATGCAGTATTTATCTCAAATGACCGAAGAGCAAACTTTAGTAATGTATTCTGGTCATCCCCAAGGCTTATTCCCTTCACATAAAGATGCCCCACGAGTTGTAGTTACCAATGGGATGATGATTCCAAATTATTCCAAACAAGACGATTGGGAGAAATTCAATGCTTTAGGGGTTACACAATATGGACAAATGACCGCTGGAAGTTATATGTATATTGGGCCTCAAGGAATTGTTCATGGAACTACCATTACTTTATTAAATGGTTTCAGAAAAATTAAAAAAGATACTCAAGGAGGTTTATTTTTAACTTCGGGATTAGGTGGTATGAGTGGTGCACAACCTAAAGCTGGAAATATAGCTGGTTGCGTAACGGTTTGTGCTGAAGTAAATGAAAAGGTCACCGAAACTAGGCATTCTCAAGGATGGGTAGACGAAGTGATTTTAGATTTAGATCTATTGGCTTCTCGTGTTAGGGATGCAGTTTCTAATAAAGAAACGGTGTCTATTGCTTATGATGGTAATGTAGTTGAAGTATGGGAAAAATTTGATGAAGAAAATATTTATATCGACTTAGGAAGTGACCAAACCTCACTTCATAATCCCTGGGCAGGTGGATATTATCCGGTTGGACTTACTTTAGAAGAATCCAACGAAATGATGGCAAATGACCCGGAAGCTTTTAAAGCTGAAGTTCAAAAAAGTTTATGTCGTCAAGCTGATGCTATAAATAAACACACTGCTAAAGGAACTTACTTTTTTGATTATGGGAATGCTTTTCTATTGGAAGCCTCTCGAGCTGGAGCTGATGTATTAGATACTGTAAATCCTTTAAGAGATTTTAGATATCCAAGTTATGTACAAGACATCATGGGACCTATGTGTTTCGATTATGGCTTTGGACCCTTTCGTTGGGTTTGTGCTTCTGGAGATCCTGAAGATTTAAAAAAGACAGATCGTATTGCCTGTGAGGTTTTAGAAGAAATGATGAAAACATCACCTTCTGAAATACAACAGCAAATGCAAGACAATATTCAATGGATTAAAGGTGCACAGGAAAACAAATTGGTTGTAGGATCTCAGGCAAGAATTCTTTATGCAGATGCCGAAGGTAGAATGAAAATTGCAACTGCTTTTAACAAAGCAATTTCAGAAGAAAAAATTGGAATGATAGTTTTAGGTAGAGATCATCATGATGTGTCTGGTACCGATTCCCCTTATAGAGAAACTTCAAATATCTATGATGGAAGTCAATTTACTGCAGACATGGCAATACAAAATGTAATAGGGGATAGCTTTAGAGGAGCAACCTGGGTAAGCATCCATAATGGTGGTGGCGTTGGCTGGGGAGAAGTAGTAAACGGTGGCTTTGGTATGGTTCTTGATGGCAGTAAGGACGCGCAACGACGTTTAGAATCTATGCTTTATTGGGATGTAAATAATGGTATTGCAAGACGTAGTTGGGCTAGAAATAATGAAGCTGTATTTGCCATAAAAAGGGCTATGAAAAAAAATCCTATGTTGCAGGTTACTCTTCCAAATTTTGTTGATGATGAATTAATAAATAAAATGTAATCTTATGAAAACTCTTTCTCTTATCGCATTAATTTTTACTCTAACTCTTTCTTCTTGTTCTACAGTAAGAGTGGTTTCAGATTATGACTCTAAAACCAATTTTTCTAAATACAAAACTTTTGCTTTTTACAAGCCTGGTATAGATAAAGCAAAAATATCTGATCTAGACAAAAAGAGGATCATGCGGGAAATTGAAGCAAATTTAACCTTAAAAGGGATGACCGTTTCAGAAACGCCAGATATGTTAATTAGCATATTTACTAAAGAAAGAGAGCGAATTGATATATATAACAGTTATGGTTATGGCTACGGATATGGTTACAGATATGGTGGCTGGTACGGAGGAGGAACATACGCTTCATCTACTCCAGAAGGTACTTTGTTTATAGATTTAATCGATCGAAATAAAAATGAACTTGTTTGGCAAGGAATTGGAGTTGGAGATCTTGTAATGAGTTCTGTGGAGAAAAAAGAAGCTCGTATTAAAGAAATTGTAACAAAAATTCTTGCACAGTATCCTCCGGGATCTGAAACAAAATAAATCCAAATCTAATAATACACTAACCCTCTTTATATAATCTTTTATGAAACATTTTTATTTTATTTTCCTTGTATTGTTTTGTACTTCTGTAAATGCACAGTTTTATAAATCTGGAAGCATTACAGACAATAATAACCAAACCATTGAAGGGCGTTTATCTATTGATAATTCAGAAAGCAAAGTCTATCTGAAAAAAGATGGAAACACGCAGACCTATAGTTTTAATAGTATTTCTCAGATAACCATGAGTGGCCGAATATATTCGATGATGACATTTGAAGACAATACCTATTTAGCCCATTCATTAGAAAATGGTAAAGCATCTTTATCAGATTTAAACAATTCTGACTATTTAATCCTAATGGAAAATGGTTTAGGTAAAATCATCAATCTTGAGGAAAATAAAGCTCAAATACCTGGTATTTTAGGGGTTCTTTTTAAAGATTGTAATAAAATAAGAGATATTATTTATAAATCTGATGAAATAAATGAACGCATATTAAGAGGAATCGTTTCAGAATATAATGCTTGTGCCTATGGGGATTATACTCCAACAGAAGATGAAATGAAAAATGCGAACACTTACAATACAGATACCTATAGGTTTTATGCTGGGTTTCAAACTCAGTTTAACAATACAACTGTAAATGGCTTTGATTCAAATAGCAACACAGGTTATGGGCTTGGCCTAGGTATTGCTGCTTCTCCTGGGTTTACAGGGAATTTACAGGGAAACCTTTATTTCGATTTCGACTTTTCTATGAATTTTACAGGGGATAGCGAATATAATAATGGATTTACTCCATTAAATTATAAATTAAATACCTATCGTATTACAATTGGCATTGAATATTTATTTAATAAAAATGGAACAATACAACCATTTTTAGGTATTGGTTATGGATTTACTTCAGATCATTATGATGGGAAAATGGGAACTATTTCTTTTAAAGATAATAATCAAAGTAATCTTTTCATTCCAAAAGTGGGTCTATTATACAAACTTAAAAACGGTAAACATTTAGGCTTAACTCTTAGTTACATTACAGAATATGAAAACGACTTGAGTTTCCGTTTTGGTGAAGTAATCATTTATTATCCTTTTGTGGTGGACACTAGTGCATACAATTTAAGTCTGAATTATTATTTCTAAACTTTATCTAAACACTTATAAAATCAAAAAGACTGTCTTCTTAAATTAAGAAGGACAGTCTTTTTTTTTAAAATTAACTAGGGAATTAATTTTTAATAATCTGTTTTGAAATTACTCCTACTTCCGTAGTAACTTTTAAAATATACATTCCTGAATTCCAATTTTCTGTATTTATAGAAACTTCATTAGAAGAATCGTTTACCAATTCAAAAATCGATTGTCCCAATACATTATAAATGGATATAGATGAAATGGCATTTTTACTTTTTAAATTCCAAATTTCTGAAACTGGATTTACAAAAAAGATAGCATTTTCATTTTCAAAATCATTTATAGATAATTCTTCATCCATAAAGTTTTGAGCATAAATTTTTGATCCTGTTCCTTTGTCTTCAATAAAAACAGCTACACTTTGATTGTTAACTGGTGTTGTATATTGAATTCTACTTTTATTTGCCGAGAATGTTGCTAAAGGCATCGTTTCTTCTGGCCAAGCAAAATCACCGTTTCCATCCAAATATAAAGTATTTAATGTCGTTGGACTTACACCATTATCCATTCCACTTTTTAACAAGATTAAAGGGCTATCTTCTTTTAATTGTAAAGAACCAGAGTGTACTTTTTCATCGCCAATTGGGTAAATTACTTTAGCATTATCAGTTAATTGTCTTTCTCCTGTTTCCTTATCAAATTTTTGCACATATTCTCCTTTTTCAGACTGGCTTGTATTGGTATAAGTGCAAACTGCCCATACATATTGTGATCCAGACTCATATGCTATTTTTGTGTCCATTTCAAAATCAGTTTGATTTGTGTCAAAGTCCATCCCATTAATACCCCAGGGCAATGTTCCATCAGAATTCACTCTTTGTAAGTAAGAATCAAATCGGTTGTCATGAATAGCTCTATATCCCATATAAACAACATCGCCATCGTTTACTCCACTGTATGGTATATTCCATTGCAAGGAATGTTCTGATAGCTTTGTTGCATCTGTCCATTGAGAATCTCCATCAGCGTTGTATCGTTGCGCGTATAAATCAGCGTAAATAGTAAAAGTAATGCTATGAAAAACCATTATAAAATCTCCATCTGTTAATTCAAACATATTTGCTGGAACAGTAGAATTTCCATCACCTACAACTGGATGTGGAGCATCCCAAATATCATTCCCAGAAGCATCATATTTTTGTATTACACTCTCATCAGCAGGCCACCAAGAAACGATAGCTTCTCCAGTGGATAATGGCAATATATTTACAGCATATCCAGAACCTATATTAACACCATTGGCTCCCCATAAATGATTCCCACTACTATCTAACTTAAAAACATAGGCTTGTTCTCCTCCTCCTGTTCCTGTAACACCAATATAAAGGTTCCCTTCATTATCTGTTACTATACTCCAAATAACAGTATAAGTACTCATTGGGATTACATCACTTACCAACATTCCATTATCACCTAATAATTGTGTACCATCTACATCTAATATTTGTAAACGCAATTCAATATTTGTGGGTGCATCTACTGCTTCCCAAAATACAATATATGTTTTACCATCTATAGAGCTTATAGCCTGCATATCTAATCCCTCTGAATCCACTACTAGAGTATTAACATCAGTGTCGGTTATCCATTGTGCATTTACATTAATCGACACTAATAATGCAAATATTATTAAAAATGTAATTTTAATCGTTTTCATATTTTTTAGTTTAAGTTATTATTATTGTTCTTTTTATCAAGTGCTTTGATGATCTTTTTTAGTGCTTTCTTTTTTACTTTATTATCATTCTGAATTTTATTCAGTAGATCTTTTTCTTGTTCTCTTTCTCTATTTGTTTTCATTTTTAAGTATAATTGAAAATTCGAATAGCTACAGTACAAAAATAGAATTAGGGCGCTCTTAAATTTAATTTTCACCCCTTACAAAATCACTCTATTGAAAATTTAACACACTAATTTACCACTCATTTTATTGTAAATGACTATACCTGTGTATTTTAACAAATTAAAAGTTGGCTATTTTTATGTGTATAAATTCAGAATACTAATTAAAACTAGAGAGATATGTAGATAAATCTGTTTTTAAATTGGTAATTTCTAGTTTTTTTCTAAGTCGAGTACGTGCATTTTCAACAGATTTAAAAGATTGCCCAGTAATTTGAGCTATTTCTTTAGATGTTAGATCTAATTTTAAAAGCGCACATAATCGCTTATCTTTTGAAGTTAAATCGGGATGTTTTAAAATAAGGTTTTTGTAAAAAGACTCATGAACTTGCTCAAAACGCACTTCAAATTCTTTCCAAATATCACTATTTGTATCTCTTTCTAATCTCTTCACTATATAATCTATAGCTTGTTGTGTTTCCTTTTTTACTGCTTTTCGTTTTATGTTTTTTAATTCTAGTAGAATTTCATCAATGATTTCTGTTCGATGAATTTCAGTCATTGCTTTTCCAATAAGTTCATTATTCTTAATTTCTAAACTAGCATTTAACTCTTTCCGTTTAGTCAATATCAACTCATTTTCTAACTGTGTGTTTTTTAGTTTATTTCTGTACTTTACTAATAATATTGTAACTATTAATAGTAAAACAAACAAACTTAAACCAAATATTAAATACTTTAATCGCTGTTCTCCTTCCTTTAGGGATCGAATTTTATCTTGGGTTTTGTGAGCTTCTTCAATAAGTATTTTTTCAACGTTAACCTTTTTCTCTTCTATATTTATGGTATCACTTATTCTGTTAAAGTGATCAAAATAATTAGTTGCTTTTTCAAATTCACTATTAAACTTATAGGAGGTGTAAAGTAACTCTACAGATTTTAGGCATTCTAAACTATAAGGAGCTAAACTATCAGATATTTTATACGATTTCTCTGCATAATAAATACTTGAATCTGGCTGAGATTGATTTAAGTAGTATTCAGAAAACTCATTATATAACCACGCTATATTCCTAAGATTGTTATGCTCGTTTAATGTTAAAATTGCTTTATTAAAGTAATTTTTAGAGGTATCGTATTGTTTGCTTATACGATATACTCTTCCTAAATTGGTGTATAAATAGAAGTAAAGGCTATTGTCTTTTAGCACATCTGCAATTTTTAACGCCTTTTGATAATAAATAATAGAAGAATCTATCTGGATTTCCATGTAAAGATTACCAATATTATTTAACGTTTTTGCAAGGGGTAAACTGTCTTGTTTTTCTATTTGATATTGATAAACCCTTCTGAAAAAATCTATGGCTACCTCTTCATTTTCCACCCTCGCATAGGTAATAGCTAGGTGATTTTCTAAAACGTATCTTTCTGAAAAATCTTTGTCTTTATAATATTCATACGCCTTTAAATAATAATCTAAGGCTACATCCAAGGCATCTTTCTTATAATATATCTCGCCAGTTTTTATATAATAATTTGCTAGGGTTTTAAGATCTTCTGTAGCAAGGGCAGCAGTTTCAGCAACTTCTATATAATATTGGGAACGTTCCCAATCTGAATGAGATAATTGGGAAGCAATTTTTAAACTAATTCTAGACTTTTCACTTTCAGTAGTAACAACCGACAAACTATCTATAAGTGGAGTAACCAACTCTTGCGCTATTGTACACTGAACGACAAATAAAAACACACAAACTCGAAACAACATAAAAGAAATTAATTTAATTTACAAATTACGTAAATTAATAGTTTAGTATAGCTTCTATCTTCTCTTTTACTTTTTGAGTAGAGGGAATCATGGTTTGTTCTAAAGTTGAATTTAATGGAATTGCAGGCATATTTTCACTACCGATAACCATTACAGGTGCGTCTAATTCTCTAAAACATTCTTCCTGAATTCTACCCTGTAAAGCTCTTGAAAAACTATTCTCTGAAGGTTCTTCAGTGACTACTAAACATTTTCCACATTTTTTTACAGAATTAAATACTGTTTTATAATCTAAGGGATGTAAGGTTCGTAAATCCACTACTTCAATTCGATCCTGTAACCCTAAGGCTTCAGAAGCATTTAATGCCCAATGTACTCCCATTCCGTAAGTAATAATAGAAAGCGTTTCTTCGTCTTCTTGCTTCCAGATTTCTTGTAAAACCCAAGCTTTTCCAAATGGCAATACATAGTCTTCTGCTGGTTCCACAGATGTTGCTCCTTTGGTTCCTGGAACTTTACTCCAATACAAGCCTTTATGCTCTAAAATTACTACTGGATTTGGATCGTAATAAGCCGCTTTCATCAACCCTTTTAAATCTGCTCCATTACTAGGGTATGCTATTTTTATCCCTCGAATATTAGACAAAACACTTTCTACAGAGGACGAATGATAAGGTCCTCCGCTCCCATAAGCCCCAATTGGAACTCGTAAAACCATTGATACAGGCCACTTGCCATTAGAGAGATAGCAACTTCTACTAACTTCTGTAAACAGTTGGTTCAATCCAGGCCAGATATAATCTGCAAATTGAACTTCAACTATTGGTTTTAGTCCAGCTGCACTCATTCCCACAGTACTTCCAACAATAAATGCTTCTTGGATAGGGGTATTAAAAACTCTATGATCTCCAAACTTTTGGGCTAAGGTTGCAGCTTCTCTAAAAACACCTCCTAAGCGTGCACCAACATCTTGTCCATATAAAAGGCACTCTTTGTGCTTAGTCATTAATTCTTCGATAGCAAACAAGGCACAATCTACCATTACTACTTTGTCTGCTCCTTCTGGGGCTCTTACTCCCTTTTCTTCTGTAATAGGAGTAGGTGCAAAATCATGGGTAAATAAATCTTCAGGTTTTGGGTCTTCAGCTTTCAGTGCCTTTTTAAAATCTTCTTTTACCGTTTCTTTTGCATTAGTTTCAATCTCTTGAATGTCTTTTTCTGAAAAACCATTGTCCCCCAATAGCTTTTTCATTTTAGGGTAGGGATCTCTACTTCTAGCCTCCTCTAAATCGTCTCGATACCATTCCATTCGAACCCCTGAAGTATGGTGATTCAACAAAGGAACTTTTGCATGAACAAGAAAAGGTCTTCTTTCGGTTCTAATGGTTTTTATTACTTTTTCCAAAGTGGAATAACTTTCTTCAAAATCGGTTCCATCTATTGAAATAGCTTCCAATCCCTTAAATCCTTTTGCATATTCAGCAGCATTTTGAGCTCGAGTTTCAGCAGCATTTGCAGAAATATCCCAACCGTTATCTTGAACTAAATATAAAATAGGAAGTTGTTTTAAAGCAGCCATTTGAAAGGCTTCAGAAATTTCACCTTCGGTTACAGATGCGTCTCCAAGGGAGCAAATAACTATTGGAGGAAGAGATTCTTCGCTTTCGCTCTGAATGACATTTTCAATTTCTTCCATTTCCTTATACCAAAAACCTAAAGCAACACCAGTTGCAGGAATGGTTTGCATCCCTGTTGCTGAACTTTGATGTGGGATTTTAGGCTTATCGTCTTCTCTTAAACTTGGATGACAATAATAGGTTCTCCCCCCTGAAAAAGGATCGTCTCGTTTTGCCAATACTTGAAGCATTAAATCATAAGGTTTCATCCCAATGGCTAAAAGCATAGAATCATCCCGATAATAAGGAAAAGCAAAATCCTGAGGCAATAGCTGCAATCCCATTGCTGTTTGAATCACTTCATGACCCCGAGATGTTGCATGTACGTATTTAGAAACCTCTTTAAAATTTTCTTCGTACAACTCTGTCATTGCCTTTGCGGTACAAAGATTAGAAAAGGCTTTTTTTAGTGTTTGTTTGTTTATTTTTTTGTTCAAGGTTCTATATTTTGTTCCTTTTACTATTTCTGTTTTTGTTATCTTGAATCAAGCTCAGGATGACAAAGAGAATGCTCTTGGCAAATTATTCTGCTGGAACCATCCAACCAAATTTATCTTCAATAGCACCAATTTTTATACTATTTAAGGTATCGTTTATATCTTCTGCTACTGGACTTTCGTTAGAAACATGAATAGTACCTTCGTCTGTTCCAATTTCCTGTATATAAGCAATTCCAATAGCAGTTCCAGTTCCAAAAGCTTCTTCTAAGCTTCCGTTTTCTGAAGCCTCTTTCACCTCATCAATTGTGATAGGTCTTTCGGTAACTTCAAATCCTTTATCTCTTAATAAATCGATGACACTCATTCGTGTAATTCCATCTAAAATATTACCATCTCTAAAAGGAGTAATGATTTTTCCAGCTATCTTAAAGAAGATATTCATTGTCCCTACTTCCTGTATATATTTATGTTCAAAAGCATCTAACCAAAGCACTTGATTGTATCCTTTAGATTTTGCATTTTCAGTTGGTTTTATAGCTGCTGCATAATTTCCAGCTGCTTTAGCTTCACCAGTTCCGCCCGTTGCTGCGCGAATGTATTTTTTTTCAGCAAATAGTTTAATTCGTTCACTAAAATAAGGCCCTGCAGGAGAACATATAATTATAAATTTATAACTTGTAGCAGCTCTCATTCCTATAAAATGCTCATCGGCATACATAAATGGTCGTAAGTACATTGCAGATCCTTCTTGTGGTGGTATCCAACTGCTTTCCATTTTTACCAATTGTTTTAACCCTTCAGAGAAAAGTTCTTCAGGAAAACTTGGCATTCCCATTCTGTCTGCACTAAAATTAAGCCTTGCTGCATTTTTATCAGGACGAAATAATAAAGGAACTCCATTACTATCTAAGGTAGCTTTCATTCCTTCAAAAATTGCTTGACCATAATGCAATGCCATAGTGGCTGGATGAGTTCCAATTTCTTTTATAGGCTCAATACGAGGATTATGCCATTCTCCATTATCATAATCACAGATAAACATATGGTCTGTAAATATTTTTCCTAATGGAATATTATCAAAGTCTAATTCGCTTAATTTTGACTGTTCCGTTTTTGTAATAGTTATATTTTTCATCGCTTTATTTATTAAGTCTTACTCAAAAGACCTTTTATATATTTATATTTTTCTGTCAACATTAAAATCTTCCATATTGTCTGCAATTCTCCTTAAAAAAGAACCTGCTAAAAATCCATCTACAATTCTATGATCAAACGATAAGGACAAATACATCATATGTCTTATTTCGATAGAATCTCCATCTTCTCGTTCCATTACTTCTGCTCGTTTTTTTATGATTCCAGTGGCAAGAATAGCAGCTTCTGGCTGATTAATAATTGGAGTTCCCATTACAGAACCAAAGGTTCCTACATTAGATATGGTAAAAGTACTTCCAGCAGTATCATCCACTTTTAATTTATTTTCTCTAGCTTTTACTGCAAGAGTATTTATAGCCGATGCTAGTTCCACTAAATTTTTCTTGTCCGCATTTTTTACTACTGGCACTATTAAATTTCCACTAGGCAATGCAGCAGCCATCCCAATATTAATATCCTCTTTTACAATAATATTCTTTCCATCAAGGGAAGAATTAATCATCGGATAATCTACAATGGCTTTGGAAACAGCTTCAATAAACAAGGGAGTAAAGGTTAATTTTTCATTGTATTTTTTTTGAAAATTGACTTTCTCCTTATTTCTCCAATTAACCATTTCGGTTAAATCAGCTTCAACATAGGCAGTAACATGGGGTGAAGTATGCTTACTAAAAACCATATGGTCGGCAATCATTTGCCGCATACGATCCATTTCAACAATTTTACCTTCTCCTTTATCAAACTTTAAATCTGGTATTTTAAAACCACCTTCTGAAGAAATAGGTTGTGCATATTTAAATGGTCGTCCTTCCTCAATATATTTCATTAAATCACTTTTCCGAAGACGAGCATCTTTTCCTGAAACAGGAATTCGGGCTAATTCCTCAAAACTTATATGATGCTCTTTTGCTATACTTGTAATAAGTGGCGAGAAATATAAATCAGAATTTGGGACATTAAAAGAGGTGGATGGAATGGACGAAGAAACTTTTTTTAAAGGCTTACTTTCTTTTTTATTGGATTTTTTTTGAGTAGGCTTTTCTTTTACTTTTGGTTCTTTACCATCTGTTGTGATAATCGCTATGGTTTCGCCAATTTTTATAACCTCATTTTGTTTGTATAGAAGTTCTGTAATCACACCCGAAACCAAAGATGGCACTTCAGAGTCTACTTTATCTGTTGCTACTTCCAGCAAAATCTCATCTTCTTCTATAGTATCTCCAATGTTTTTAAACCATTTGATAATGGCAGCTTCGGTAATACTTTCGCCTAGTTTAGGCATTTTGAATTTATACTCTGACATTTCTTATTAACTAATGTTTGTTAGTTGTCATTGCGAGGAGAGTAACGACGTGGCAATCTTTTTAGAGATTCTTCGCTATCGCTCTGAATGACATTTTATTATTTCTTTCTTTTCAACTCAGCAAGTGTTTTATAAAAATCTTCTTGTTTAGGTCTATCCTTTGGAATCTCTCTTAAAGGCTCCACTTCCTTTAAACTCTCATGACAATCGTATGGCAATTGTTGGTACAATTTAGTTCCAGCAGTTTTCCATTCCATCATTTCATCGGTAACATTTTTTATCGTTTTAGCAGGATTCCCAACAATTAAATTTCTTTTAGAAAACTTAGCCTTCGCTTTCACAAAGGATAATGCGCCAACAATACATTCATCTCCTATTTCTGCATCATCCATGATAACACTATTCATTCCTATTAAACAATTTCGTCCTAAATTAGCACCATGGATAATTGCACCATGCCCCACATGAGCTCCTTCTTTTAAAACGATTGTTTTTCCAGGAAACATATGTACCGTACAATTTTCCTGCACATTTACACCGTCTTCTAAAATAATTTCACCCCAATCCCCACGAATGGCAGCACTAGGACCGATATAACAATTTTTGCCAATAATTACATTTCCAGTAACAGCTGCTAAAGGATGCACAAAACTACTTTTGTGAACTACTGGAATATGTCCTTTAAAACTATAAATCATATTAATTTCCTGCGAAGGCAGGAATCTTATTATTTATTTTATATTTCTTAATTCTCATTGCTAGTTTGTCATTCCGACGAAAGAGGAATCTCTACTTATTGAGATTCTTCGCTGTTGCTCTGTTTGACATTTTTTTATTTAAATCCCTTTATTTTTTCTTTTGTAAAATCACTTAATACCAAACGTCCACTAATAGCAGCTCTTTCAGCTAATAATGTATCCCAATTTTCGGTTCCTGACCACATTACTTTTTTCATTTCTTTCATAGCATCAGGGTTATAATTACATAAGTTTTCAGCAAAGGCTTGCACTGCATCGTCAAGCTCCTCTGTAGATTCATAAACTTGTGCGTACAATCCTTTTTGTCTTGCCCATTCTGCATCATAAAAACTATTGGAATCTATGGCTATTTGTGACATTCCCGTCAATCCTAATTTACGTTCTACAGCAGGTCCAACTACAAAAGGACCAATCCCTATATTTAATTCACTTAATTTAATAGCAGCAAATTTAGAGGCCATGCAATAATCGGTTGCCGATGCAACACCAACTCCACCACCTACTGTTTTTCCTTGAATACGACCAATAATAAACTTTGGACATTTTCGCATGGCATTGATCACATTTGCAAAACCTGAAAAGAAAACCCTTCCAGTTTCTGCATCATTAATATTAATTAATTCCTTAAAGCTTGCACCAGCACAGAATGTTCGTTCGCCACCACTTTTTAAAATGATGACTTTTACCTCATCATTTTTTCCAGCTTCAGTTATAGTACTCGCTAATTTTGCAAGGATGTCTCCTGGAAGACTATTATGTGCTGGGTGGAAGAATTCGATGGTTGAAATTCCGTTTTCTATATCTTGTTTTACGTAAGGTTTTGTCATCACTTCTTTGTGTTCCCTTGAAAAAAGGAAATCTTTTTAATGTTTTATGTCAATTTATTATATAAATCTTCCCAATTAGGATTATCTTTTTCAATTAATTCTATTTTCCAAGCTCTATTCCACTTTTTCATTCTCTTTTCTCTCAATCTTGCCTCATCTTCATTATTAAATTCTTCAAAACAAACAAGTTTATCTAAATTATATCTTGCTGAGAATGTACTTGGATGTACTTTATATTTATGTTGATATATTCTTTTCTTTAATCCTTTTGTAAATCCTATATATAAAACGCCTTCTTTTTTATTTGTAATTATGTAGAGAAAATATTTCATGTTTTAAACTCCTTTTCATGAGACACCCGATTTCTCGGGTGCTTTGAACAATTCAATCTTTTATAAAAGATTGAATTGTTCAAAATGATAGTTTAAATGTTTTCTTTCTAATAAATACCATTCAAATTTATTTAACTCTCCAAAAACAACATTTTTTGTAATACTCTCAGGGTTTTCTTTAAAGTGAGATAAATACTCGGCTCTTGCTTCTAACAATTTAACTTTTGACATTGTTAGATCTGAATGATTTAAGTCTTCTAATGCTCCCTTTCTATGTAAAGGAAAATCGACTTTCTTAGGAAAAGGTTCATAATTATAAAGAGTCGCTTGAACTTTCTCTAATATCTTTTCTGGCGTTGCTATTTCAAAATCTTGTAGTTCTCCCGATGCAATTCTATAAGTAAACTCCAAATGTTCTATCATATGTTGAGGAGTTAAAGTTCCCCATTTAGCTTTCGAATTTTCAGTTAATTTATTTAAACAAAAGTTTATTTTTTCAGAAGTCATTTCAACAAAAATGGTTTGCTTTTTCTGAACCATAGTCAAAATAGTTGCTATAGCAACCAATTCATCTTCCGCATCAAAAACTTCCACATACCATTTTACAATCCCACATGGATGCTCTTTTCCAGGAGAATCTCTATCTACTTTTTCTTTACAAGTTAATCGAACATAAACAGTATCATTATGATAAAGAGGGCGAAGGAATCTACATTCTTCTAATCCATAATTAGCAGCCACTGGACCCTTATTTGGATATACAAATAAACCAGCTGCTGCTGCTATTATAAAATAACCATGTGCGGTTCTTTTTTCGAAAATACTACCTTCCAAAGAGGTGATATCGGTATGTGCATAAAAATGATCCCATGTAAGATTTGCGAAATTTATGATATCACTATCCGTAATGGTACGTTTATGTGTTTTTAATGACATTCCAGCTTGAATATCTTCCCAATGATATGCAAATGGATGTTTATCTGTTTCTTTATATGCAGCTTTGGGCTGGTAGATGCCTGTTACTTCCGTAAGACTGGTAGGAGAACCTTGAATGGCACAACGTTGTAGATAATGTTTTACACCACGCATACCTCCCATTTCTTCACCTCCACCTGCACGTCCTGGACCTCCATGAACTAAACTAGGAAGTGGAGAACCATGTCCTGTACTTTCCTTAACGCTTTCTCTATTAAGAATTAATATTCTACCATGATGTGATGCTGCATTAACGGTATAATCTCGAGCAATTGCATTGTCATTAGTAATAATAGAACTCACTAAAGATCCTTTACCCATTTTAGCTAAGGTAACTGCTTCATCTAAATTTTTATAAGGCATTATAGTACTTACTGGACCAAAAGCTTCATTAACATGTGCTGCTTCATTTTTAAAAGGCTGATCCTCCCGAAGTAAGATCGGACTCATAAAAGCTCCCTTTTTAGAATCTGCACCAATAGTAGTCACCTCATCTAAACTTCCATATACAATTTCTGCAGTTTCTGCAATCTTACTTACTTGTTCTCTTACTGAATTACGTTGTTGTTCACTTACTAATGAACCCATTCGCACTTCCTTTAATCGAGGGTCACCAATGGTTACTTTATCCAAAGCCTTTCCTAGCGCTATTTGAACATCTTCTATAAGTTTTTCAGGAACAATAATTCGTCGAATGGCTGTACATTTCTGCCCACATTTAACGGTCATTTCCTTTCGCACTTCTTTAATAAAAATATCGAATTCTGGAGTTCCCGGAACCGCATCTTCTCCTAATATGGATGCATTTAAAGAATCCGCCTCCATCGTAAACGGAACGGATTCTTCTATTAATTGTGCGTGGTTTTTTAATTTTCTACCAATAGCAGCAGATCCTGTAAAAGTGATTACATCTTGAGATCCAACGGTATCTAATATGTTTTTGGCGGTACCGCTAATTAATTGAAGTGCTCCTTCAGGTAAAATACCTGAAGCTATAATTTCTCTTACAACCGCCTCTGTTAAATAGGCTGTTTGAGGTGCTGGTAAAACCACAGCCGGCATACCTGCCATCCAATTGACCGCACATTTTTCTAGCATTCCCCAAATCGGAAAATTAAAAGCATTGATATGAACTGCAACTCCTTCTTTAGGTACCATAATATGGTGCGCCATAAATCTACCTCCATGTGACAAATCGATTGGGTCGCCTTCTACATGAAAAGATTGATTTGGAAATAATTTCCGAAGAGATGCATTGGCAAAAAGGTTTCCAAAGCCTCCTTCAATATCAATCCAACTATCAATTTTTGTTGCTCCAGTACGATAACTAAGCTCATAAAATGCCTGTTTCTTTTTAACGAGATAAAAGGCTAGTTTTTTAAGCATGTTCCCTCGTTCTTGAAAAGTCATTTTACGAAGTACACTTCCTTTTTCTCTTCCATATTGAAGAATAGATGCTACATCTAATCCTTCTACCGTTGTACTAGTAAATTGATCTCCAGTAATGGAATCGTAAACTGGAACTCCAACTCCCTTACCTTCTAGCCACTGGCCTTTTGTATAATGTTGTGTTTTCAATTGAATATCTTTTAAAATTCGTTATTCTTTTTTTTTACACTCGTTCAATAATTGCTGCATATCCTTGTCCTACACCAATACACATCGTTACTAATGCATATTTTTTCTCTGTTTCTTGTAACTCCAATGCTGCAGAAAAAGCTATTCTAGCTCCCGTAACTCCTAAGGGATGTCCAATTGCTATAGAACCTCCATTTGGATTAATTCGAGAATCATCATCTGCTAAACCCCAAGCCCTAGTACAAGCTAATGCTTGTGCTGCAAATGCTTCATTAAGCTCTATTACATCCATATCTTCCATGGTCAATCCTGCTTTTGCTAATGCTTTATTTGATGCTTCAACAGGCCCAATTCCCATAATTCTTGGCTCTACACCTACTACAGCAGATTTAAATTGTATTTTTTTACTGCATCCTCTGAAGCAATAATAGTAGCAGCTGCTCCATCGTTTAATCCTGAAGAATTTCCAGCAGTTACACTTCCACCTTCCTTTTTAAATGCAGCTCTTAATTTCCCTAACACTTCTAATGATGAGGAAGGCTTCACAAATTCATCTTTTGAAAATTGAATAGGATCTTTTTTTCTTTGAGGAATTTCTACCGTTATAATTTCTTTTGCAAGGCGTCCATTCTCTTGAGCTTTTGTAGCTTTCATTTGACTCCAATAAGCGAACTTATCTTGATCTTCCCTAGAAATATTAAATTTTTCCACTAAGTTTTCAGCAGTATTCCCCATTCCATCAACTCCATACAATTCCTTCATTCTTGGGTTGATAAAACGCCAGCCAAAAGTTGAGTCATACATTTTTGAATCTCCACCAAAACCTGTAGAAGGTTTTGCTATAACATAGGGTGCCCGAGTCATATTTTCAACACCTCCAGAAATAAACAAATCACCATCTCCGGCTTTTATCGCTCTATTGGCATGAATAATTGCTGAAAGCCCACTGCTACAAAGTCTATTTACTGTTTCACCAGGAACAGTAAAAGGCAAGCCAGCTAATAAAGAGGACATACGAGCAACATTTCGATTGTCTTCTCCTGCCTGATTTGCACAACCCATGATTACATCGTCATAAGCTTCCTTTGGAATACTTGGATTTCTTTTTACAATTTCTGAAATCACCAATGCTCCTAAATCGTCTGTACGAACAGCTGACAAGGTTCCTTTATAATTTCCTATTGGTGTACGAACACCATCAATAATATAAGCTTCTTTCATTATTCTTCCCAATCTTTACTAGTTCTATAAACCACTCCTTTAAAAAGAGCTACTAATTCGTTTCCTCGTTTTACTTCAACTATATTAAATCCAACTTTAGTTTTCTGAAGATCCAACGTGGCTTCAGCTGTAATATAATCTCCAAGTTCAAGAGCCTCAATATGATTTATGGAGGTTTCGATTGAAACTGCATACTTACCATGAGTATTTGCTGTAAATCCAAATGCAGTATCCGCTAAACCATAAGTAATAGCTCCGTGGGCTTTATTCATACTATTCAACATTTCTTTTCGAACTTTCATCCCTAATTTACACCTTCCAATTTCACATTCTAATATTTCGATACCTAACCCTTGGCTATAAGCATCTTGACTTAACATTTTATAAGGTATTAATTCTCCTTTCATTAATAGAAATTCTTATTTTCTCGGTTCATTTTACGTAATAATGGTGAGCAACGGTATCTATCCTCATGATATTCGTTATATAAACTATCCATTTTATCCACACACCAATCAATTCCCTTTTCATCTGCCCAAGCCAATAAACCTTTTGGATAATTAACCCCTTTGGTCATGGCATTATCTATGTCTTCTGCGGAAGCAATTTTCCAAAATAAAGCATCTGCAGCTTCATTGATTAGCATTACTAAAACTCTTTCAAAAATTTCTTTTTGTGATGCTTCGTTTACTTTTTGAATGACATTAAGAGATTCTTCGCTTTCACTCTGAATGACAGAATAATCGTAATACCCTTTTCCAGTTTTTCTCCCTAAATAACCAGCTTCTGAAAGTCGTTTTTGGGTAAATGAAGGTTTGTAACGTGGATCTTGGTAAAATGCATTAAACACCGTTTCAGTTACTGTATAATTAACATCATTCCCAATAAAGTCCATCAATTCAAATGGTCCCATTCTAAAGCCTCCAATTGTTTTCATTGCTGTATCAATGGTTTTGAAATCAGCAATTCCTTCTTCATAAATTCGTAGCGCTTCTCCATAAAAAGGTCTTGCTACACGGTTAACAATAAATCCAGGAGTATCTTTAGCAACAGCCACTGTTTTTTTCCAATCCTTTATTATTTCAATTGTCTTTTGAGTTACCTCTTCAGATGTTTGAATTGCAGGTATAACCTCAATCAATCTCATTAAAGGCGCAGGGTTAAAAAAATGAATTCCTATACAACGTTCAGGATTTTCTAAAGAGGAAGCTATCGAAGCTATTGATAAACTTGAAGTATTAGATGCTATGATACATTCTTTAGAAACATAAGTTTCTAATTCTGAAAACACTTTTTGTTTAATATCCAGATTTTCAATAATCGCTTCTATAGTCAAATTAGAATCCCTTAATTCTTTTAAAGAACTAACATAGTTGATGTTATTTTGAATTCGGTTTTTTTCATCTGTATCGATTCGACCCTTTTCAATCAATCGATTTAATATTTTTTCAAGAGATGCTTTGGCTTTATCCAATGCGATTTGATTGGTATCGTATAAATTTACCATACAACCAGCAGTAGCAGCAACTTGCGCTATACCGCTTCCCATGGTTCCACTTCCTATTATTCCTACGTTCATATATTATATTTAAAAAGGTAAATTTTTTAAATCTACATTTCCACCAGAGATTATGATTCCGATGTTTTTGTTTTTAAATTCATTTTTTTCTTTCAATAAAGCTGCAAAAGGAACCGCACTGGAAGGTTCTACAACAATTTTTAAACGCTCCCATATTAATTTCATCGCTTGAATTATTTCCTCTTCTTCAACCCGAATAATTTTTTTAATATTCTCTTTTATTATTGGAAAGTTGCGGTCCCCTAGGTGGGTTCTTAATCCATCTGCGATCGTATTTGTATTATCATTAAACTCTATTTTTCCACTTTGCAAGGATCGATAAGCATCATCCACATTTTTAGGTTCTGCACCAATAACTTCACATTTTTCTGAAAAATATTTAGCTGCTAAAGCAGTTCCTGCAATTAAGCCTCCTCCACCTACTGGTGTAAGGATAAAATCTAATTCTGGTTGATCTTCTAACAATTCTTTTGCTGCGGTTCCTTGCCCATAAATAACTTGATCGTCATTTGAGGGATGGATAAATGTAGCTTGTTTTTCTCTTCTTACTTTTTCTGCAGTCTCCTCACGAGCTATTGGATTAGAATCACATTCTATAATATCACCATCATAGTCAATAACCGCGTTTTTCTTTACTTGAGGTGCGTTTTTAGGCATTACAATATAAGCCTTAACTCCTGTTTTTTTAGCAGCTAAAGATAAAGCCTGAGCAAAATTTCCTGAAGAATGGGTTACCACTCCACATTTACGTTGCTCGTCAGATAAACTTAAAATTGTGTTTATAGCTCCTCGCATTTTAAATGCTCCCATTTTTTGGAAATTTTCACATTTAAAATAGACTTTGCTTCCACACATATCATTTAATAACTCAGATGTAAGTACAGGTGTCCGGTGAACATAAGGTTTCACTTTTTCATGTACTTGTATCAAAGTTTCTTTATTCATTATTTCCCTTTGAAAACTGGCTTTCTTTTTTCCATAAAAGCATTTACTCCTTCAGAATAATCTTCAGATTGGGCAGATTCAATTTGCAGTTTTCCTTCTAAATCCAATTGCTCTTCCAAAGTGTTATTCATCGATTTATTTAATAATTCTTTAATATAACCAAGTGCCTTCGTAGGCATATTTGCTAATTTAAGAGCTAGTTTTTCAACTTCTGCATCAAATCCTTCAAAAGGAATTACTTTAAAAATCATTCCTAAGTGTTCTGCTTCTTCGGCAGTAACTTTATCTCCCAACATCATTAATGCGGATGCTTTTTGAAAACCGATCAAGCGAGGTAAAAAGAAAGTTCCACCACTATCGGGAACCAAACCAATTTTACTAAAAGCTTGAATGAAACTAGCATTTTCTGAAGCAACTACTATGTCGCAAGCCAATGCAATATTAGCTCCTGCTCCAGCTGCCACACCATTTACTGCAGCAATTATTGGCTTATTTGTGTTTCTTATTCTTGTAATTATTGGATTGTAATGTTCTTCTAATATTTTCTTAAACCCAGGGTTTAATTCCGGAGTAGTCACTTCTTTTAAATCTTGACCAGCACAAAATGCTTTTCCGTTTCCAGTTAAGACAATAGCTCGCACTTCTGTATTAGTTTCACAATCGTCCAAAATACTTTGAAGCAACAAAGCCATTTCTCGATTAAAACTATTGAAAACTTCTGACCTATTAAGTGTTATAAAAGCAACACTATTTTCAATTTTTACCAATATACTTTTATTCATGTTTTGATTTTCTCGTAAAGATTCCTTCACAGGAATTATAGACATTTAAAATAATCAAAAGGTTCTTGGCATTCTTCACATTTAAATAATGCTTTACATGCTGTAGATCCAAATTGACTCACCACTTTTGTATTTGTTGAACCACAATTAGTGCATTTCACTAATTTTTTATTTCCAAGTAATGCTTCTTTATCAGCGATTGCATTTAAAGGAGCTGCTATACCGTATTCTTCAAGTGCTTTTCTCCCTTTCGGGGTAATCCAATCGGTAGTCCAAGCTGGTGATAGGATTAATTCAACTTTCGCTTCCTTTCCTACTGAAGAAAATGCAGCAATAATATCATCACCAATAACATCCATTGCTGGACAACCAGAATAGGTTGGTGTAATCTTAATGGTAACTACTCCCATATTTTCGGAAGCTTCTCTAACTACTCCCATATCTAAAATAGTTAACACCGGAATTTCAGGATCTGAAACAGTATCCAATATTGGAATTAAGCTTTCTTCGATATGTTGTTTTTCTTCGACCAAGAATTCTATATATTTAATGCGATTCCGCAACAAGTGCGAAATGACTTACCATTTCATATTTGGATAAGTTCGTTGCATATATTGTAATTCAGCTAAAATAAATCCCATATGCTCGCTATGGATTCCTTGCTTCCCACCTTTTTGAAAATATTTTTCTTCTGGAACAGATAAAGTTGCTTCTGTTAATACCTCAGAGACTTTTTTATAATAGGCTTCTTTAAGTGTAGAAACATCAACTCCAATTCCTTCTTCAATCATATGCTTATCCGCATCTGTAAGATGAAATAATTCATCTGTAAAAACCCATAATCCATCTATTGCTTCTTGCATTTTCTGGTGGCTTTCTGAAGTTCCATCTCCCAAACGCTTTACCCAATCTGAAGAAAATCGCAAGTGATAACTCACTTCTTTTATTCCTTTATTAGCAATTGCTATCAAGGTTTCGTCATTAGAATGCTGTAAATTTTCCATTAATAAAACATGAAAAACATCAAAATAAAACTGACGTGCCATCACAAAACCAAAATGATTGTTAGGTTGCTCCACCAATAAAACATTTAAGTATTCTCTTTCAGAACGCATAAATGCAATATCGTCTTCGGTTTTACCTTCCCCTTGTAGACTGGCAATGTATTGATAGTAATTTCTGGTTTGCCCTAATAAATCCAAGGAGATATTAGTTAAAGCAATATCTGTTTCAAGATTAGGTCCGTGCCCACATAATTCTCCAAGACGTTGCCCAAGAATCAATGAATTATCTGATACCCCAAGTATGTATTTAATTAAATTCTCTTTCATTATTACATATGCTTTAGTTCGTCTGGCAATTTGTAAAAAGTAGGATGACGATATACCTTATCTTGTGCAGGTTCAAACAACTCTCCATTATCTTGTGGATTTGAAGCAGTAATATGTTTGCTTTCTACTACCCATATACTAACTCCTTCACTTCTACGCGTATACACATCTCTAGCATTTTCTAAAGCCATTTTTTCATCTGCAGCTTTTTACTTCGAACAAATACTTCCCAAAGAGGCCAATTTTTTTTCATAATATTGCCCACGAAAGTGGGTATCTTTTTAATTCAACTTAATACTATTTTCTATCTCTATTATAATTTAGATTCCAATTAATGCTTAAATCAACCCAATTTGGATTCATTTCTTCAATCAACTCTATCTTCCAATCTCTTTTCCATTTTTTGAATTGTCTCTCTCTTTTCTCTGCTTCACTTCCACTTTTAAACTCTTCAAAATAAACAACCTTATCACAATTATATCTCGCTGTAAAAGATTTTGGATACATTTTTAATTTATGCTCTTTTACTCTTTCTTCAATATTATCTGTTACCCCTATATAAATAACTCCATTTGGTTTATTGTTCATTATATAGACATACCAATATTTCAATACTACGATAATGAGACCTCTTTTTTCAAAGAGGTTTTCTGCTTTTCAGCGTACGCTAATGCTGCATCACGTACCCATTCTCCTTCATCCCAAGCTCCAACACGAGCTGCCATTCTTTCTTTATTACAAGGACCATGTCCATATACCACTTGCCAAAATTCATCCCAATCAATTTTTCCGAAATCATAAGATTGACGTTCTTCATTCCATTTTAAATCTGGATCTGGAATAGTAATCCCTAAAATTTTTGCTTGAGGAACCGTTTGATCTATAAATTGCTGACGAAGATCATCATTAGATTTTCGTTTTAATTTCCATTTCATAGACTGTTCGGTATTTGGCGACTCCTCATCTTTAGGACCAAACATCATTAATGAAGGCCACCACCAACGATTTAAAGAATCTTGAGCCATTGCTTTTTGCTCTTCAGATCCTTTACAAAGGGTCAATAATATTTCGAATCCTTGACGTTGATGAAAACTTTCTTCTTTACAGATACGAACCATTGCTCGTGCATAAGGCCCATAGGAAGTTGTAGTAAGTGCAACCTGATTTATAATTGCGGCACCATCTACCAACCATCCGACTGCTCCCATATCTGCCCAAGTTATAGCTGGGTAGTTAAAAATGGAGGAGTATTTTGCTTTTCCAGTATGGAGTTGTTCGTATAATTCATCTCTTGAAATCCCTAAAGTTTCAGTCGCTGAATATAAATATAAACCGTGACCTGCCTCATCCTGTACTTTTGCTAATAAGGCTACTTTTCTTCTAAGAGAAGGTGCTCTGGTAATCCAATTCCCTTCGGGCAACATCCCTACAACTTCGGAATGTGCATGCTGTGAAATTTGACGAATATGAGTTTTTCTATACTTCACTGGCATCCAATCTTTCGGTTCAATTTTCTCATCATTGGCTATCCGCTGATTGAAAATTTTTTCTAAATTCTTAATTTCTTTTTCGCTCATAATTCCTGTTTATTTTTCAATAACACATGGTTATTATACATCAAAATTTAATTTTACACTTTCAGTTAAAGGAACTGATTGACAACTCAATACATAGTTTTTAGAAACTTCATCTTCCTCTAATGCATAATTAACTTTCATCGCCACTTCTCCTTCCATCACTTTACATTTACAGGTAGCACAAACACCACCTTTACAAGCAAAGGGCAAATCTGCTCCAGCTCCTAATGCAGCATCCAGGATATTGTTATAATCCTTAGTCATATCAAAATGGAATTCCTTTCCTCCATCTATAATAGTAACCGCTACTCCTTCTGTCTTTTGATTGACAACTGGTTTACTTGCTGGACTATTTTCCTTAGAAAGTCCTGTTACAAATAATTCAAAATGAATATTTTCTGATGGCATCCCAGCTTTTACCAACTCCTCTTTTACCATAAAGATCATTTCTTCAGGACCACAAAGAAAACATTCGTCCATTTCAGAAACATCTACCAATTTATCAAAAATGGTTGCCAATTTTTCTCTGGTAAACCTACCATTGAATAAGTCAATATCTCTAAATTCTTTGGTTAGAAAATAACACACCTCAAGTCTTCCAAAATATTGATTTCTAAGCTGTTCAATTTCCTCTTTAAAGATAATCGATTTTACAGTACGGTTCAAATAAAATAATTTGAAGGTACTATTCGGCTCTTTTGCTAAATGCGTTTTAATCATAGAAAGAATGGGAGTAATCCCACTTCCTGCAGTAAAAACAATATAATTTTTTGGAGTTTCTGAAATAGCAGTACCAAACCTACCCATAGGTTTCATTACTTCTAAAGTATCTCCTTTTTTTAAGGTTTGGTTTACAAAAGTTGAAAACTTCCCTTCGGGTATTTGTTTTACCGCTACTTTCCATTCGTTATCTATAGGACTTGAACACAAGCTATAGGAACGACGAAGATCTTCGTCGTTTATGGTAGTTCTTAAGGTTAAATATTGTCCTTGTTTGTATTTAAATACACTCTTTAACTCTTCAGGAATAGTAAAATCTATCACCGAGCAATCCTCGGTATCTTTGTAAATATCTTTTACTTCTAGGGTATGAAATTTCGCCAAAATTATATCGATTAAATTTAACTAACGCTTGTTAGTTTACGTTACAAAGATAGCAAATATTTACTATTTATCTGTTAATTCCTTTTAACAGAACCTCACTTAAATTAGAAGCTAATACAGAAGGCTCCATATCTTCCTTTAGGGGAATCCAGATATACAAAGAGCGCAAGGTTGATAAAACTGAGAACAACATTATATCGGGATTTAAATTCTTGATTTCATTTTTTTCAATTCCCTCTTTTATAATTTCTCTAAAGGAGTCTTCATAATCTACTCTTAAATACAAATAATGATCTAACTGATCTTTTAAATGCATCCAATCGTTATTTAAAGATGCCATCCCATTGGTGTTATTGCTTGCAATATCCACATGTAAAGCGATTATTTGCTTTAATTTTTCTACAGTAGTGGAGTTGCTTTCTTTAATAACAGCAATTCCTTTAATAAATTCCTCGGCCAAAGAAATAATAATAAAAGTAAGAATCTCCTCTTTGTTTTTTATATGATTATAAAGACTTGCTGCCTTTATTCCCATAGCTTTCGCAATATCTCGCATCGTTACTGCACTGTATCCTTTTTCTTTAAAAAGAGTGGATGCAGCGGTAATAATTTCTAATTTTCGAGGTGTAGGGCTCATAGAATTGGCAAGGTATTATTTCTTTTTTTATTTTCAATTCTGAAAGTTGGAATTAATAAGAAATTTCTATTTTTGACCTTATGACCAATACCATTACAACCAACCCATTACTTGATAGATTGCCTCCACATTTGAAGCAATTTATGAAGCCACAAGACTACGAGCAATACACACCAATCAATCAAGCCGTTTGGCGCTTTGTAATGCGGAAAAATGTAGATTATCTTTCAAAAGTGGCACACGAAAGTTATAGGCATGGATTGGAAAAAACTGGTATTGCTATAGATGAAATCCCATCGATGTATGGAATGAATCGTATTTTAAAAGAGATTGGTTGGGCCGCAGTTGCCGTAGATGGCTTTATTCCTCCCAATGCATTTATGGAATTTCAAGCCTATAAAGTGTTGGTAATTGCTAGTGATATTCGACAATTAGAAAATATAGAATACACTCCTGCCCCAGATATTATTCATGAAGGTGCTGGTCATGCACCCATTATTGCAAGTCCAGATTATGCTGAATATTTAAGGCGTTTTGGAGAAATTGGTGCCAAAGCAATTTCTAGTGCGCACGATATTGAAATTTACGAAGCGATTCGAGAATTATCTATTTTGAAAGAAGCCACTTCGACTACGCTCAGTGACCTTACGAAAGCAGAAAAAAAAGTAGAAGAATTACAAAATAAAGAGGTTTCTCCTTCTGAAATTGCACTTATACGGAACCTTCATTGGTGGACCGTTGAATATGGTTTAGTAGGAACTGTTAAAGAACCAAAAATATATGGTGCTGGTTTATTATCTTCCATTGGAGAAAGTGAATGGTGTTTAAAAGAAGAAGTGAAAAAGATCCCTTATACCATAGATGCAGCATACCAAGGATTCGATATTACCAAGCCACAACCTCAGCTTTATGTCACACCAGATTTTGCATACTTACAAGAGGTATTAGAGGAATTTGCTAATACTATGGCCGTTCGAAAAGGAGGATGGCGAGGTCTAAAAAAATTAATTGAATCCAAACAAATAGGAACCATAGAATTAAGTACTGGACTACAGATTTCCGGAGTGTTTAGTCAAAAAATTAAGAGCGAAGATAATGAAGTAGTCTTCTTTAAAACAGAAGGGCCAACAGCGCTTTCTTACCGAGAAAAAGAAGTAATCGGTCACGGAGTTGCAGCACATAAAAACGGCTTTAGTTCTCCTTTAGGAAAATTAAAAGGCATCAATCTCGCCATAGAAAATATGGGGCCTCGAGATTTACAAGCTTATAATTTTTACGACGGAAAACCCATTTCTTTCGAGTTTGAAAGTGGTATCATTGTAAAAGGACTTAATGTAACTGGAATTCGAAATTTACGAGGAGAACTCATGTTGATTCAGTTTACAGATTGTACGGTAACTTATAAAAATGAAGTGTTATTCTCTCCAGAGATGGGCGATTTTGATATGGCCGTAGGTAAAGAAATTGTTTCTGCGTTTACAGGAGCTGCAGATTATAATTCCTTTCCAATAATTCAAAAACCCAGCAATACAAAAACGATAACGGCTATCGCTTCTGAAAAAGAAATGCAATTAAACTCCTTATATGCTGAAGTAAGAAATATTAGAAATAATTACAGCGTTTCTCATATTAAAAAACTTCTTCAAATTTTTGAAAACTTAAAGAGCAATTATCCTTCAGATTGGTTATTGCCTTTAGAAATTTATGAATTAACAAAAGACAATACCGTTCTCAACTATCTTAATGATTTAAAACAAACGAAGCCCAAAGTTGCTCATTTAATAGAAGCTGGGGTGGATTTAGTTTAAATTAGAACAATATCTCACATCATTACTTTTCTAAAATATGGACATGCCACGTTGGAATTTAAATCAATAAATCGCCTTAGGTAACTTACGTAAATTATATTGTGATGCCATTACTTCACCATAAGCTCCGCAGGAATGGATAGCCAATAAATCTCCTCTAGAGGTTTTGGGTAACATCAATGCTTTACCAAAACAATCGGAAGATTCACAAATTGGTCCAACCACATCATAACGTTCCACATTATTATCTAAAGAAGTTAGGTTCTCAATTTTATGATAAGCTTGGTATAAGGCTGGTCTAATTAATTCTGTCATCCCCGCATCAATTATAGCAAAATTAGTATTGATTCCTTTTTTAATATATAAGGCTTTACTAATTAAGGTACCGCATTGCCCAACAATAGATCTTCCTAACTCAAAATGCAATTCTTGTTGAGGACGTAATTCAAGAATATCATGAAACAATTTAAAATAGGATTTAAAATCTGGAATGGGTTCTTGCTCTGGGTTTTCATAATTAATTCCTAATCCACCACCAACATTTATATGATCCACAATAATATGGTGATCATAAAACCATTCTTGAATTTCATTAACCCGTAAACAAAGGCCTTTAAAATCGTTTAAATCTGTTATTTGAGAACCAATATGAAAATGCAATCCTATTAAATTTACATTTTTAAGGGTTTTTAAAATTTCCAAAACCTCTTCTAATTCCCAGCGGTTGATTCCAAATTTATTTTCTTCTAAACCTGTAGTGATATAATAATGGGTATTGGCTTCTACATTAGGATTGATTCGTAATGCTATGTTTGCAATTTTATTTTTCTTTTGAGCGAGTTCATCAATTACTATCAATTCTGGAATCGATTCACAATTAAAACAAAAAATATCATTTTCTAATCCAATATTGATTTCTTCATCTGATTTACCTACCCCGGCAAAAGCAATTCTTTCAGCAGAAAAACCACAAGATATTGCCCTCGTTACTTCATTACCACTTACGCAATCGGCTCCCAATCCATACGATTGAATCGTTTCTAAAATTTCTTTATTAGAATTAGCTTTTAATGCATAATGTACATGATAACCATACTTACTAGACTCTTCATTTACTATTCTTAAGGTGTCTTTTAGTAAACCTAAATCGTAATAAAAAAATGGCGTTGGCGTATCTTTAAAACGCTCTATAATTTCTGAATTGAACATATTAAAACAAAGTAGAATTAAGAGAGGTTAATGCATCTTTTTTATGTTTTGATTCTACAAGTATAGACACATTATGTCTGCTTCCTCCATAAGAAATCATTCGAATTGGAATATTCTCTAGAGCTTTAAAAATAGTAACAGCATAGCCTTTACTTTCAGCAATAAAATCTCCAACAATACAGATAATCGATAGATTTGTTTCGGTCTCTACAGTTCCATATTTTTTTAATTCATCTACAATATCTGTTAGATACTTAGTATCATCTATAGTGATCGAAACCGCCACTTCAGATGTCGTAATCATATCGATTGGCGTCTTATAGATTTCGAATATTTCGAATACTTTACGCATAAATCCATGTGCTAAAAGCATCCTTCCACTTTTAATCTTTATGGCCGTTATTTCATCTTTGGCAGCGATAGCCTTTATTCCTTTTTCATTAGATTTCCCTGTAATTAAAGTCCCAAAAGCTTCTGGCTGCATGGTATTTTTTAATCGAACTGGAATGTTTGCAATTTTAGCTGGATGAACACTTGCAGGATGTAATATTTTAGCTCCAAAATAGGCCAACTCTGCTGCCTCATCAAAAGAGATATTTGTTAAAGATTTAGTGTTTTTAATAATTCTAGGATCATTATTATGCATCCCGTCGATATCTGTCCATATTTGGATTTCTTTCACTTGTAAAGCTACTCCAACTAAAGATGCAGTATAATCACTTCCTCCTCTTTTTAGATTATCAATTTCCCCAAAAGTATTTCTAGCTATAAAGCCTTGGGTAATAAAAAGAGTGTCCTTAGGATGTGCATTTATTTCTCTATGGATGTTTTCTTTTATATAAAATAAATCTGGCTCACCATCTTTATCGGTACGCATAAAGTTTAATGCAGGAATAAGCACAGATTTAATATTATTCTCACTTAAATAAAAATGTAATAATGCTGTAGAAATTAATTCTCCTTGCGCTAAAATTGATTTTTCTTCAAAAAGGGTAAACAAATCCTGAGTAAAAGATTTGATACTCTTAAAATGAGATGCGATTAATTCTTGCCCTTTCTGTTTGTAAAGTTCTGTTTTAAAAAGTTCGTTTATAACCTTAAAATATTTCTGTTCTAAGTCTAAAATTAACTCACTAGCGGCTTCATTATTCTTTTTATATAAATAATTCGCAATATCAACTAAACTATTTGTTGTTCCAGACATTGCAGAAAGTACAACCAATTTCTTGTCAGTTGTATCTACTAATTTAGCAACCGCTTTTATTCTTTCAGCACTCCCAACTGAAGTGCCACCAAACTTTAAAACTATCATGGCATTATATCTATTTATAAATTTTACATTTAATTAGTAGTCAACAAACAACAACAATATCTTCTGTTATTTATTCCTCCAATTAAGGCGGCTAATATACTAATGTATAGCATATAAAGAGATAAAAAATAGCTTATAAAAACAAGAAAATTAAAGATCGTATTTTACCATTAACATTACAATTCGTGGAAGTACAAAATATTGAGTAGTAGTGTTAGATTCATCGCTAAAACTATCACTATTTGTAAACTCTATATCCAAAATATTGGTGGCTTGTATCTTAAATTCCCAAGGGCTATCCCCATTTCTAAAATACAAGTTAGCATCTAAAAAAGAATATTGGTTTTCTATTGTATTAGATTTATTGCTATAATTGTATAAATTCCAATCTGCAGTTAATGTAAAATGCTTTAGAAATTTCATATCTACATTAGCAAAGGGGCTATTGGTAAAGTACGTTTCTTGTAAACCACCATTATCATAATCATTGATTATTGCATTGTATCCAACTTCAAAATTAGGCCAATCTCTAAAATTAGAACGCACACTTACTTCATAGTTTTGTATAAAACTAGTGCTTTCAGTAACTGTAATATTAATATTATTAAAGGTAGTGCTATAACTTATTCTTGCATTTGCATTGAACTGAAGTTTCTTAACTCGCTTGCTAAATTCTCCGTAGCCGGAAAAGGTTTCGTCTGGAAAATTACTATCCATATTTATAGGAGTACTTACTTGATTTATATCTACTAATAAGGAATTATATTTTACAGATTCTAGTCGTCTTGAATAGTTTAAGGATGCATTAACGTTGGTATAATTAAACATATTATAACTGAAATAATTTAGATTATAATTATGAGCTAATGAATTTTCAAGATTTCTATTTCCTCTAAACATTCTATTATAATCACTAAAAACATATGCTTCGGCATAATTATTTATGTCTGTATATTCTGAAGAAATGGAATAATTAAATCTTAAATTCTCAGTATTTTTTAGATCCAAAACCACATTTAAATCTGGTAATACATTCCAGTCATTTTGCGTAATTGTAGTTCCAAATTGTTCGTTCTTTAAAATATAATTATGCAAATTTAGTCCTGGAGTAATGGTGAATTTTCCAGCTTTAAATTTATAGTGCAATCCTAAAAACAAGTCTGTAAAATTATATTGAATATCGTTAGTTAGTGAATATACATCCCCATTATTATCTGGTAAGGCATCTGTAAAGTCGATACGTTCTTCATTGCCTAATAACTGGAAAATATTTGAATCAAATTGTTGCTTGCTTAATGTACTCCCTATAGTAAAATTAATATTGCTCTTTTTATTAATCACATAATAATAATCCACTTTTGCATCCAATTTATTTGTAACAATATTCTTTTCTTGATTGATATTGAAACGATTTTGATCTTCGTCTACAGGAATAATTCCATTAAAGGGCAACAAATCTACTATAGCATTATAAAAAGGATCTTCATTTTGATATAAATATTGAACCTGACCTGCAATAATATTGTCTTCATTTGCAGTATAATATAGGTTTGCATTTTGATTAATAGAAGTAGGTTTGTTTTCTTTTTCTTCTTCAATGTTATTGGTAATTTCATCCACTATTGAAATCGTTTCAGAATCTTCTGTTTGTTTTGAAGTTTTAAAAAGGGCATCATAATCAAACTGAAAATTTGAATTAGGTTTATAAACACTACTCAATTTCAACATTCCCAATTGTGTTCGTTGGTCATTATTACTCTTGGTGGATTCTTGTGCTTCTGAAACCACATAGCTTCGTAAGGAATTAGTAACCATATTGGTTTTATTATCTGAAAGAATTGCAAATCCACTTAAATTCCATTTTTTTGAAATCTCCCAACTAAAATTTCCTGCCACGAAATTTGTTTCAATTTCATTGGCTTTATCGTTTTGCATCATTGCAAAACCTAGATCTCCTTGACTGACATTAAAATTAGTTCCCCCGCCTCTATTAAAATTTCTAAAGCCTCCAGTAAATTTAAAATAGTCTCTAAAAGTAAAGGGCACTTCTCCAATATTATTGAAATCTGTAATTACGTTTATACTGTATTTTGGACTATAATAAAACAATTTAGGATGTACTAAATACCTACTTTCATCATCTCCAATTCCTATACCTGCAGTAGCCTCTCCAAACCAAAAATTCTTTTTCCCTTCTTTTAATTTTATGTTTATTGCTATATTGTCTTCGTCATTTCCCAAACCTCGCATTTGGTCTACTTCATTGTAATTACGGAGTACTTCAATTTTATCTATAGCATCCGCTGGAATATTTTCAACTGCCAATTTCGAATCTCCATCAAAGAAATCCTTCCCTTCTACCATCACTTTATTTACGGTTTTCCCTTCCACTTCAATTTCACCATTCTCATTTATCTCAACTCCTGGAAGTTTTTTCATAACATCCCCGAGTTTTCTTTCGGAACCATTGGTAAAAGAATCTGCATTATAAACAATAGTATCTCCTTTAACTACAACAGGCATTTCATAAACTAGTTCAACACCATCTAACTCTGAAGCCATAGAGTTTAAAACAAAATTCGTATTTAAATCGCTTGCGTTTTCAGGAACAATCAATTCTTTTGCTATGGTTTCGTAACCCAAATAACTTGCCGTTAGGATATAGGTGTTATTTACTGGCAAGTCCAATTGAAATTTACCTTCATAATTTGTAATTCCATAAGATTCAATAGCTCCAGATTCTTTAACTGTTGCTATTACATTAGATAACTCTAAGGGTTCGCCAATACTATCATTAATCGCACCTCTTACTTTTATATTTTGAGCGGTAATCGACAAGGAAAAAAGCAATAGGATTGCTAAACTAAATTTATACATGTTTTTTTTGATTGATTTTGATTGATTTTAATTTAAGAGGTATAATTTGCACAACAGTAGGATAAGGAGTTCTAGAGAAGTTAATTCCCTCCTCTAAAATGTGCACCTCCTTTTCTATCCCTTCCTTTAAAATTCTCGCGCATTTCTTCCATTTTTACTTTTACTATTTTGTTATATTCTGCTCTATTCACTTCTTTACCTTTTTTTGGCGTCTTAATTACTTCAGCTTCTTTTGGATTCATTACTATTTTTGAACAAAGAATTGTTGTTCTATAAAAGTTTAATTCTAGTATTAACCCAGGTAAACCAGAATATTCTACAGGACCATTATTTATAGGGATTTGAGGAGTATACCAAGCGGTAACTATCATTTTTTTAGGCACTTCAATTTCATTTCCATTTTTCAATTCTTTTTCTTTATCCTCATTTCTTCTTGCCAAGCCTAAATTGTTTTCATCCATATTTTTTATAGCTGTGGCTTTAAAAACAGTATACTGTCCAATTTGCTTAGACTCCTTTTCTAAGGTCCATTCTAATTTGTTTATAGTATCCTTAATTAAAAATTGTTTGCCATAAAACTCTCGTTCTTCTAAAATCTGATTGGTTTTAAGATTTTTATATTGAATGCCTGGAGAAAAACTTCCCATCATTATATTCATCATCCCCCCTTTAGATTCCGTTTCCAATTTCTCTTCTTCTTTATATATAGATTCATCCCCATTAAAGGTTAGTACATATTTTTTTTCTAGATGGTCTTTCATACGGTCGGCAATCATTTTTCGCATATTTTCATCCATATCTTTTCTGCCAATTTCACTCGCCTTTACTGTTGTTTTCGTTTCGTAAAACGCTTGACCGCTTATATCCTGAGCATAAGAAATTAAGGATAGCATCATAAAAATTAGAGTGCTTAATGTTTTCATATAAATAAGTATTTGTTAGTTGCATACTGTATAATTTCTTTTGACAATAAATCTTCAGAAAGGTTTACCCACCAATTCTTATTTCCATACTATTTCCATCTTCTCTTCTACCAGAATTTCTCTGTTCATCCATTTCTCTCATTTTCTTTTCCATGATATTATCAAATTTTTCTTGTGTAACTATTTTTCCTTTTTTAGGTTCTTCTATATTTACTCCATTCTTAGGGTTTAAAACGATTTTACTACATAATATAGATTCACTACCATCATTCACTTCTAAAATCAACCCTGGTAATCCACTATGAATTCCAGGCCCATGTTTAACTGGAATTTGTAAAGTATACCAAGCCGTAACGGTTTGCTCATATTCTTCTGGTTCGGTTTCTTCTGGCTCTTCCTCTGAGTTTATTCGCATAGTCATTGTAGAAGGCATTGTAGACATGCGTGTATAAGTTGCTTTAAAACAAGTGTATTCTCCTATATTTTTAGTTTCTTTTTCCAGTTTCCATTCCGGTTGTTCTAAGGCATCTTTTATCAGAAATATTTTTCCAAATAAATCACTTTGGTTTGCAATTCTATTCTCTTTAATGTTCTTATAAAGCAAATCTCCTTCTCCGTTTCCAGCAACAATTACTTGCATCCCTCCAGAACCCATACCATTAGGTTTATCTAAATTTTCGACCTCTTTATACATAGATTCCTCAGTATCAAACTTTAATGTATATTCTTTTTGAAATTGTTTTTTAAGCATTGCCATCATTTGTTTATGCATATCGCTATTCATTTGCGTACTATCCATTTCTATGTTCATTTTTCTTTGAGATTTATAGGTTGCGATTCCCTTAAAATCTTGTGCAGATAACATAGAGGTAAAAAGTAAAGTAAGTGTCAAACTAACGTAAAGTAAAATTTTCATGATTTTGTTTATTTAAAATTGATACCGCAAAATTGAAAGATTATATTCTCTATAATGGTTAATGACTGTTAACTAGTGTTAACATCCATTTATCATAACCTTTAGCTATAATTTATTATGTTTGTAGAAGAATTAATTGTTAGTTTAATTCAGTACATAGAAGTATATTGCGCCTATAAAACGAACACGTTATGTCTGTAGAAAATATTAGAATAGAAGTCATGCAAACCCTCGGCAAAAACATTAATCAATTTGTCGATAAGTTTTTAATCAATATAGACACCATCTGGCAACCTTCAGATTTTTTACCTAACCCTCAGGGAGATAACTTTCTTGAAGGGGTAAAAGAAATACAAGAATTAGGTAAAGAATTAGATGATGATTTTTGGGTGTGTATGGTTGGAGATACCATTACCGAAGAAGCATTGCCTACATACGAATCTTGGCTGTTAGCTTTAGATGGCGTGGAACAAGATCCAGACAATGGCTGGGGAAAATGGGTAAGAGCCTGGACTGCAGAAGAAAATCGACACGGAGATGTTCTAAACAAATACTTATACCTTTCGGGAAGAGTAAATATGAGGGAAGTAGAAATCTCAACACAACACTTAATAGCGGATGGATTTGATATAGGGACAGCAACAGATCCATATAAAAACTTTGTATATACTAGTTTTCAAGAATTAGCAACTTATGTATCTCATAATAATGTAGCTAAAATTGCACGTAAAAAAGGACATAATGCTTTGGCTAAAATGTCTAAAATTATTGCAGGAGACGAAATGCGTCATCATATTGCCTATTCGCATTTTATTGATGAAATCTTTAAAATTGATCCTTCAGAAATGATGTTGGCATACTATTATATGATGAAAAAACAAATCATTATGCCTGCAATGAATTTAAGAGAATCTTTTTGTGAAAAAGCTTCTTTGTTCGATCAATTCTCAATTGTAGCGCAACGTTCAGGAGTTTATACTGGTTTTGATTATGTAGATATTATGCGTAAGCTTAATGATAAGTGGGACATAGATAAAATAACTGGATTGACTTCGGAAGCAGAAAAGGCGAGAGATTATCTAATGCGTCTACCAGACAGAATGTATCGATTAGCCGAACGTGCGGTAATTCCTGACACTGCCTACCAGTTTAAGTGGATGACAAAAATGTAGCCTTTACTGTTTTATTAAATAGTAAAGTGTTGAGCTGGCATTGCATTGTTTGTCACACTGAGCCTGTCGAAGTGCCTGTTGAAATGTGCCATAAATAAAATGTTTTTCTTTCTAAAAATTATAAGATTCCTGCCTTCGCAGGAATTTTGTGTTAACTAGTGTTAAGCCATTTGGTAATGATGTTGTTATGTTACTACATTTGACAAATGAACAACCACAAATACAAACAAATTCTTTATTTTATTAGCATTGTAATCTTGCTCACATTATGTGTTCAAGGTTATTGGAGCTATAAAAATTATTTATCTGAAAAAAGGCAGCTTATCACAGATGTCCAGGTAAGTTTAGACAATGCCGTAGATTCTTACTATACACAATTGGCCAAGGAAAACACACTTTCTTATATTTCAGATTCTATCCCAAGTGATAGTCTTTTTATGGGTATTCATCTAGCCGATTTAATTTCAAATCGCGATTCTTTAGAAGACCATTTAAATAATATTTACATAAAGGATAGTAGTGATTCAAAAAGGGTTTCTATCATAAAATCAAATGCTAGCGATAGTTTTAGTTTTGAATATAGTAGTGACAAACCAAAAATTCTCTTTAAAAATTTAGATGGTAAAAAAGGAAATATCCCAAAACATATGGAGATGCTCACCTCTAAAATTGTGGTTTCCTTTACCGAAGATTCTTTGTCCTTAAAAAGAGTGGATAGTTTGATTCATCAAGAATTACTAAGAAAAGATTTAAATGTAACTTATGGTATTAGTTATAAAAATAATTGGGGAAAGGACCAAAAGTTACGAAGTGATATTATTGATTCTTCAGTACTAAAAGCGAGTGCTGGGTCTTCCTTTTTACTAGATGGAAGTTCATTATTAATACATTTCAACAACACTACCCTTATTATTTTAAAAAGAAACGCTACAAGTTTATTATTGTCTTTCTTATTAGTGTCGAGCATTATCATCTGTCTATTATACCTTCTTAAAATTATTCAGAAACAAAAAGAATTGGCTGAAATAAAAAATGATTTAATCAGCAATATCACTCACGAGTTCAAAACACCTTTGGCAACTATTAATGTAGCTTTAGAAGGAATACAACGATTTAATTTAGAAAACGATTCTGAAAAGAGCAAGAAATATGCAGAAATGTCTAGGGCTGAAGTTGAAAAACTCACAATAATGGTTGAAAAATTACTCGAAACTGCTACTTTAGATAGCGATAGTTTACATCTTAAATTAGAAGAAACCAATTTGGTGAACCTATTAGAAAAAGCAACAACTATTGATAATGATATGCTTCAAGGAAAAACCATTTCACTCAAAACTAATGCTGATGAATGCCTCCAAAAAGTAGACCGATTTCATTTTGAAAATGCGATAAACAACATTTTGGACAATGCTATAAAGTATGGAGGGGATAAAATTGAAGTAGGAATTCAGAATAATAATTCAGAAATTATTATTTCTATTAAGGACCACGGAAATGAACTCACAAAACCACAATCTTTAAAAATATTTGAAAAATTTTACCGAGTACCAAAGGGCAATACTCACGATATAAAAGGCTTTGGAATTGGATTGTATTACACCAAAAACATCATTGAAAAACATGGAGGAACTGTTGCTGTGGATATTAAAAATGGAACTGAATTTATTATTAGAATTCCCAATCTATAAGCAATGACAGAATTAAATAATAAAATAAAACTACTGCTCGCTGAAGATGAACCAGCCCTAGGTCAGATTATTAAAGAAAGTCTCGAAACACGAAACTTCTCAGTAACCCTTTGTGTTAATGGAGAGGAAGCGTATACACAATATAAAGAAACAGAACCCCAACTTTTAGTACTCGATGTGATGATGCCTAAAAAGGACGGTTTTACATTAGCTAAGGAAATTAGAGAAGAGGATAGTGAGATTCCAATTATATTTTTAACCGCAAAATCACAAACTCAAGATGTTGTGGAAGGGTTTTCGATTGGCGGAAACGATTATTTAAAAAAACCATTTAGTATGGAAGAATTAATCGTAAGAATTAATAATTTATTGGACCGATCCTCCTTACAAAAGAAAACCGAAATTATACAAATAGGAAATTACACTTTTAATTTTCCAAAGCAAACATTGCAACTTAATCCAACTAACAATTCTACTTTGTTGACGCATAGGGAAGCCCATTTACTATTTCATTTATACAATACAAAAAATGAAGTTTTAGACCGTTCTTTTGTATTAAAAAAACTTTGGGGTAACGATGATTTCTTTAATGCTCGAAGTATGGATGTGTTTATTTCTAAGCTTAGAAAGAAGCTTAAAGATGACCCAAACATTCAAATTGTAAACGTTAGAGGTTATGGTTATAAGTTAATCTGCTAACCCAAAAGAAGGGGTGGTTAATTAAAAAAAATGTCATTCAGAACTAAATGAGGCACGAATGAAGTGAAGAATCTATTAATTAATAAAGTTTCTCACTCTTCTACAATTGAAATAAATAAATAGAATATTCATAATCCTTTATTCACTACCTTGTAATCGTTTTGAAAGCTATCTTCCTTATACTTATTTTTCCATTTATTTCTTGGTCTCAAGTGGCAACTCTCGTTGAATATGAAGAGTTAAAAGCAGACACATTTATTGGTATAGATAATTATAATGATCTATTTTATATAAAAGATCAAGTACTTTATAAAAAAACAGATACTGAGCTTTTTAACTTTAAAGACTTTCAATTGGGAGTGATAGAATCTGTAGATTTCATCAACCCAATGAATATCGTAGTCTATTATTCAGATTTTAATACGGTGGTTTTACTCGACAATAAGCTCACAGAAATTGAACGGATCAACTTTAATAGTCATTCAGAATTCATCAATACTAGTACTGCATCTTTAGCAGCCAATACAAGTTTATGGGTTTTTAATATAGATTCTCAACAATTAGAATCTTATAATTATCGATCTAAAAATAAAACACTAGTTTCTCAACCCATACAAGGAGAAGTACTTTCGCAAGTGAGTAATTATAATTATTGTTTTGTTCTTACTTCTGAAAAAATTCGTGCTTATAATATTTATGGAAGCCTAATTGCTGAAATTAATAATGAAGGATTTGTGAAAATTGAACAAGTCAATGAAAATCTTTTAGCATTAAAGGATGATGAGTTGTATTACATCGACAAAAGGACCAAAGAAATCTCTAAAATAAAATCCCCTGAAATAAATATAAAAGACTTGCAGCTTACGCAAGATTTCCTTTATATTTATGACGGAAAACGAGTAAACACATTTAAATTAACTCTCCCTAAGTAAATACTTTATGCACATTGCAATAGCAGGAAATATAGGTTCAGGAAAAACAACATTAACCCGTTTATTAGCGAAACATTATAAATGGAAACCGCAATATGAAGATGTTGAGGACAATCCTTATTTAGACGACTTTTACAATAAAATGGAGCGCTGGTCTTTTAATCTTCAAGTTTATTTTTTAAACAGTAGGTTTCGTCAAATCCTAGAAATTAGAAAAGACAAAAAATCGATTATTCAAGATCGCACCATCTATGAAGATGCTTTTATTTTTGCACCCAATCTTCATGCCATGGGTTTAATGACCAATCGTGATTATGAAAATTATAGATCGTTATTCGATTTAATGGAAAGTGTAACGGAATCTCCAGATTTACTTATTTATCTACGCAGCTCTATCCCTAATTTAGTAAATCAAATACACAAGCGAGGTAGAGAGTATGAAAACTCTATAAGTATCGATTATCTAAGTAGGTTAAACGAACGTTATGAAGCTTGGATAGATAAATACGATAAAGGAAACATAATCATCTTCGATGTAGATAATTTAGATTTTGTAGATAATCCAGAAGATTTAGGAGAGGTTATTAATAAAATAGATGCTGAGATACACGGTTTGTTTTAGAGACGATTTCAAAAGGTAAAATAATAAAAAAGAAACCCTGCTTTTATGATAAAAGTAGGGTTTCTTTTTTGCTTAAACTTACTTCAATTTATAATCAATCTTTTTAAAAAAAAACATAGCTTCGCTCTCTTTATTTATAAACATTAAAAACAAAAAACAATGAAGATTTTTAAATTATTTTTTTTAAGTGTATTAGTTTCAACAATGGTTGCTTGTTCTAGTGATGATGACAACTCTAATGACAATGATGGAAATGGAAACACATCAGGTGAATTAGCTGCAACATGGGTTGGTGAAACTGTGAACTACCATGGTACATCTGTAACCGAAGCTCAAGGTCAAACTATTACTTCAGATTTTGTAGGGATTGGTTATGATGTAGATTATACATTAACTTTTTCTGAAAACCCAAATTTAACATCTTCAACTGGATCATACAGTGTTGAGGTAACTACAACAACTTTAGGACAATCTATTACTCAAGACATTGAAAACTTAACCTGGTCTAATGTTGGTGAGTGGAGCCGTATTGATGATGAAGTTTCATTTACTTTAAATGGTCAAACTGATTCGATGACAATTACTGAAATAACAGAAACAACCTTAGTAATGAATGGTGTTACTGTACAAGAAGTTAATCAAGGTGGAATTACATCAACTTCTACAACAGATATAACTGTATCTTTTACTAAACAATAATTAGAAATAAATAAGCTAAAAAAAGCCCATCTTTCGATGGGCTTTTTTATTATAAATAAATAAGTGTGTTTTATTAATTACTTGCAGTCTCTTCTTTTTTTGGATTTAATTCTACCGAAAAATTAATGGTAACATCATCTCCTAGTAAACCTCCTTCTTCACCAACATGATACTCAGCTCTATTGATTACGATTTCACCTTCTAAAGCAGCCGATGGGAATCCCCAAGGGGTATCTTGCTTTCCTAAATAAGTTACTGGTAAAGAAACTTCTTTAGTAACATCTTTAATAGTTAAATTTCCTTTAGCAATAAAACCATCTTTTGTTTTAGAAATATCTGTTGAAGTAAAGGTCATTGTAGGATATACTGCTACATCAAAATATTCATCAGATTTTAAGTGATTGTCTCTTTTTTCGTTTGAAGTATTAATAGAATTTACATCGATAGTAATATTCATATTTGAACTTTCTTCAGAAAAATTAAAATCTCCAGTTACCGTTTTAAAACTACCTTTAGATTTTGCTACAATATGTCTAATTGAAAAATCTACATAAGTATGTGAGCCATCTAAAACCCAAGCACCGTTTAATTCCCCTAAATCATTTGAAGGAACTACATCTTCAACAGCAGCTACAGTTTCTACAGCTTTTACTTCAGTTACCACATCAGAAGAATGACCTCCTAAAATAGGAGCGATTACCAATCCAATTAAACAAGTAAGTTTAATAAGAATATTCATCGATGGCCCAGAAGTATCTTTAAATGGATCACCAACAGTATCTCCAGTAATAGCAGCTTCGTGAGCAGCAGAACCTTTATGAGTCATTTCACCATTAATCATAACACCTGCTTCAAAAGATTTTTTAGCATTATCCCAAGCACCACCAGCATTGTTTTGGAAGATTGCCCATAGCACACCAGAAACAGTAACTCCTGCCATATAACCACCTAACATTTCGGCAATAATCATATTATCCATTCCAAATATCATAGGAACAAATGTGATCACTAATGGGAACCCAATAGTTAATAAACCTGGTAACATCATTTCTTTTAATGATGCTTTTGTTGAAATTTCAACACATTTATCGTATTCTGGTTTCCCAGTTCCTTCCATAATTCCTGGAATCTCTTTAAACTGGCGTCTTACTTCATAAACCATTTCCATAGCTGCTTTACCAACAGCATTCATTGCTAATGCAGAGAATACTACAGGAACCATTCCTCCAATAAATAACATCGCTAAAACTGGTGCTTTAAAGATGTTAATTCCGTCAATACCAGTAAAAGTAACATAAGCAGCAAAAAGTGCTAATGAAGTTAATGCAGCAGATGCAATAGCAAAACCTTTACCTGTTGCAGCAGTTGTATTACCAACTGAATCTAATATATCTGTACGTTCTCTTACAATTGGATCTTGTTCACTCATTTCAGCGATTCCACCTGCATTATCAGCAATTGGCCCAAAAGCATCAATAGCTAATTGCATTGCAGTAGTTGCCATCATTGCGGATGCAGCCATTGCAACACCATAAAATCCTGCTAAAGCATAAGAAGACCATATTGCAGCAGCAAATAAAATTACAGTTGGAAATGTAGAAATCATACCCGTTGCTAAACCTGCAATAATATTTGTACCAGCACCTGTTGCCGATTTTTGAACAATATTTAAAATTGGTTTTTTACCTAATCCTGTATAATATTCAGTAACAGCTGATATAACACCACCAACAACTAAACCAACTAATGTTGCATAGAATACGCGCATTGCGGTGATATCTATTAAGCCTTCACCAAAAAAGTGCATTTTCATAGTTTCTGGCAACATATATATTACTAAAAAATAACATGAAATTGCAACTAAAGCAATTGAAAACCAGTTCCCTTTATTTAAAGCTCCCATTACTTGAGATTCTTTAGCGTCATTAGAATTAATCTTCACTAACATGGTTCCCAACATAGAAATAATAATACCAGCGCCTGCAATTGACATTGGCAATAAGATTGGCCCTATTCCTCCAAAAGCATCATTTATAACTCCGCCCATATCTTTAATGATATAGTTTCCTAAAACCATTGCAGCTAATACTGTTGCTACATACGAACCAAATAAATCGGCACCCATACCCGCAACATCACCTACATTATCACCTACGTTATCTGCAATTGTAGCAGGGTTCCGAGGATCATCTTCTGGAATTCCAGCTTCTACTTTACCTACTAAATCTGCGCCAACATCAGCTGCTTTGGTATAAATACCTCCACCAACTCTTGCAAATAATGCAATAGATTCAGCACCTAAAGAAAATCCTGCTAAAGTTTCTAAAACAACAGTCATACCTTCTACAGAAAAAGCACCAGATGCTCCACCCATAAAATAGTTATAGAAAAATATAAAAAACATCGTTAAACCTAAAACTGCTAAACCTGCAACACCTAATCCCATAACAGTTCCACCGCCAAAAGACACTTTTAAAGCGTTTGGCAAACTTGTTCTTGCAGCTTGTGTTGTTCTTACGTTTGTTTTAGTTGCTATTTTCATTCCCATATTTCCTGCCAATGCTGAGAATATTGCTCCTAAAATAAAGGCAATTACGATTAACCAATGAGTTGAAGGGACTACAGTAGAAACTACAAATAGTAAAACACTTACAACAGCAACAAAAATTGCCAATAATCTATATTCTGCATTTAGAAATGCTAAAGCACCTTCGTAGATGTGATCTGAAATTTCTTTCATTTTACCATCCCCTGCATCTTGCTTCATCACCCAAGACTTTTTAACTAGCATATAAGCTAACCCTATTAATGCCGCTACTATTGGCATATAAATCATCATTGATTCCATTTTGTTTTGTTTTATTATTAAGTCGGGCAAAAATAGTAAATTCAAATAGAATAAAAAACCCCTCAGAAAAACTAATTCTGAAGGGTTAAATAATGTTATCTAGAAGCTTTTAAATGGTAAAGTTTCCATTTGTTTTATGCTCACTGTTTTCATATCTATCAATACATTTATCTACAATATCATATGCTTCTGTAGCATCTCCCCATCCACCTACATCCACTTTCTTTTTTTCTAAATCTTTATAAACTTGAAAAAAATGTTCTATTTCTTTAATTTGATGTGGATTCATATCAGATAAATCGTTAAGAATATTCCAAATTGGGTCTGAAACAGGAACACATATTACTTTTTCATCGGGACCTTTTTCGTCAGCCATATGAAAAACGCCAATCGGTTTTACTTCCACCACACACATAGGAAATGTTGGCTCACCACCTAGTACCAATACATCTAAGGGATCTCCATCCAATGCAAGTGTTTCAGGAATAAAACCATAATCTGCTGGATACATCATAGATGAAAACAACATTCTATCGAATCTAATTTTATGTAAATCGAAATCGTATTCGTATTTATTTCTGCTTCCTTTAGGTATTTCGATTAATACATCGAAGGTTTTTTTATTTCTTGGACTCATTATATTAATTTTATGCTAATTTAAAAAAATGTTCTGTTTAGATAAATTTTATGTTTTTGTTAAAAAGAAAAACTAAATTTACCTGTAATACCATATTTACGTGCATCCGGAATATCTAAATAATTTCCTCTTACATTAAATTGAATAGAAAATACTTTAAATATATTTCCTATTCCCGCACTCCATTCCCAGTAAATATCTTCTGGCGCTAGATAACCAATGGGCTTACCGTCTACACCAATGTTAATAGAGTTATTTGCTTCAGATAGCTCCCCATAAACAGCTCTAAATCCAACTATTTCACGAAGATTTAGCTCTCGAAGAAAAGGAACCCTTCCAAAAACACGACCTCCAAAATTGTGGTGTAAATGAAATGATGCATAAGTATCACTTACAAATTCGTAATAATCTAATTGTGTAAAAGTATTGTAAATACTAAATAAAGTCTGATTTCCTGGTATTGGACTTAACAATCCTAATGGTACTGTTCCATAAATTTTTCCAACTTCAATGGTGGTATATAATCTCCCTAAACCACCAACATTCCACGGCTGTGTATATAATGCTTGAATTCTATGATATTGAAAATCTCCATCTAAAAAATCTTTTAACCCGAAAGTGTAACCTGCATAAAATTCAGGAAAATTACCTCCATTAATTACATTTCTTTCCACTCCAAACCCTGAAGACTTTTTTCCAGGCGAATAATTAATTCCAAATTCTAATTCTGGTTGATTAATTTCAGACTGAATGTCCCCATTTTCATCAATATAATCCAAACTAAAAGTATCTGATGCAGAACGCAATGTTCTATAGGATCCCGTTATTCTAAAAATAAAATTCTTAGCAGGCTCCATTTGAAAACCCAAAGTTCCTAGATTTATTCTTGTAAGTTTGTCATTAGACCCAACGGTAACCAATGCTGAAGATGCACGATTTCTACCCAATACATCTTTACTATTTGTTAAACTAGCCCCTGTTTGTTCTACATCTTTTCTAAAGCCCCCAAATATCGTTTTACGATTTTTTCTATTATAAAGCCATTTTCCAGACAAGCCGTATTTTACACGTTGATCTTTAAAACCGTAAGCAACAAATCCTTCAGCACGCCATAAATCGTTGGAAGAAAAATAGGTTCTACCTCCAAGTCTAACCCTAAAACCTTCTGCTTCATTATACCCAAATGTTGAATATAGAGGCCCTAAATCGAATCCATCAAATTCATAATAACCGCTAGCAAATAGGGTTCCCAAGTTATAAAGACTTTTAAAACGAGGCACTGTTTTTAAGGTGTCCAACATTTTGTATATCCCCTCTTCATCCTTACTTAATTTTTCCATTCTACGCTCATCCCAATATTCATCTGGGCGATTGTAGATTTCATATTCGTATGGGTCTATATTTTCTTTATAGAATTTTTCTTCTTTCGGAATATCAAATTCATAATTGTCGAGCAAAGTCGTTCTCTTTCCATACATTCCATGAGCCTCTTCCTTTTTTCTGAAACTAAAATCACTCAACATATAGTCACGAGTAATCAAGAAAACCGAATCGTTTAATACGTCAAATTCTTGCTCAATATAAATTTCTCGAACCCAGTTTAAATTGGCACTTTTAGTAGCTTGAAGATTTATTTCTTTAATTGCCCAAGTAGAATCATTTACCCAAAAATCTCCTTTAAATGTAAGTTCGTTTTTACGTCTAGGGTAATAAACAATATTATAACACCACTTGTTATCTATATATGCGCTATCTAATAAAACATAATTATAAACATCGATACCTGTTTTAGATAGCGGACTTGTAAAGGCTACATCAAAAAACTTTAAGTGATTGTCATAAACATTAAATTCTGCATACAGGTCTTTTACAAATTCAATAAGAGTTTGGTTGTTTTCAAAACCAGAATTCTTGTTTCCTCCAAGAATCTCTTTTTCCTTTTTCAGGATATTGTCACCATATACCTTAGAATAGGCTTCATTAATAAATACAGGAAGGTATGTTTTTCCAGTTATACGAGAGGTATCTACTTGATCGAAAACAAATTCCATTCCTCTAAATGTCTTACTTTTTATTAAAGTACTATCTATGGTATTTAAGTCGAATTCTAATTTTTCGTATTTATCGTATTCATATTGATCGAATTTAGAAACGCCATTTTCACGTCTATTCTCCCATATTTTCCGAAGTATATCGATAGCAGGATTATTTTTTTTAGACTGTTTCCCAGAAAAAATAACCACTTCATCAAGAGCAGCAGACTCCTCTTTTAAAACCACTTCTATTTTAAAGGTACTCTTTTGGGTAAGTTCTAATTCTAAAGTAGCGTAACCAATAAATGAAAATTGTAATGTAGTATAAGTCTCATCACTTTCTAAATAAAAACGTCCGTTTTCATTAGTAATAGTTCCTTCATAGGAATCTTTAAACAAAACATTAGCAAAGGCAACTGGCTCTCCAAATTCATCATTAATCACACCACTAACCTTTGTTTGAGAAAAACTCAAAAAAGGAAACGCAATCAATAATAAAAATAGAAATTTTTTCATTGAATAGGTAAAGTTATATCGAAATTAAAGCAATTTTTAAATTACCTATACAACACTTTTTTTACGGCTTTTATTACATCTTCACTATTAGGAAGCCATTCCGCTAAAAGTTCGGGGGAAAATGGAGCAGGTGTATCTGCTGTATTTATTTTAATAATAGGAGCATCTAAATAATCAAAAGCTTGTTCTTGCACTTGATATGTAATTTCGGTTGCTACATTACCAAAAGGCCAAGCCTCTTCTAATATAACCAATCTGTTTGTTTTTTTAACCGATTCTAAAATCGCTTGATGATCCATAGGACGGACAGTACGTAAATCGATAATTTCACATTCTATTCCTTCTTTAGAAAGTACATCGGCAGCTTTATAAGCTTCTTTAATTATTTTACCAAAAGATACAATAGTTACATCCTCACCCTTTCTTTTTACATCAGCAACTCCTATAGGAATTAAATATTCTCCTTCAGGCACCTCTCCCTTATCTCCATACATCTGTTCGCTCTCCATAAAAATCACAGGATCATTATCTCTAATCGCACTTTTTAAAAGTCCTTTAGCATCTTTAGGGTTACTAGGGACAATTACTTTTAAACCAGGGCAGTTTGCAAACCAACTTTCAAAAGCTTGAGAATGGGTAGCTGCCAATTGACCAGCAGAAGCAGTAGGTCCTCTAAAAACTATAGGAATATTAAATTGACCACCGCTCATTTGTCTCATTTTTGCAGCATTATTAATAATTTGATCAATACCAACCAATGAGAAATTAAAGGTCATATATTCTACAATAGGACGATTTCCTATCATTGCAGAACCTATAGCAATACCTGAAAAACCAAGTTCAGAAATAGGAGTATCAATGACACGCATCTCACCAAATTCATCCAGCATTCCTTTACTAGCCTTGTATGCACCATTATATTCAGCAACCTCCTCTCCCATTAAATAAATGCTTTCATCTCTGCGCATTTCTTCGCTCATCGCTTCACATATCGCCTCTCTAAACTGAATTGTCTTCATATATAACTATTAGATTTTATTAGTATTTCTGTGTTAATTTAGTAATTATAAAAAACCTTAAAAACACTCCCATTTTATTAGGAAATGCAAAAATACTATTATTTCTATGTGGCTTACCATTTTTTATCAAGAATTAACGATTTTTATTATGCGTGCATAGTAAAAAATTGTAAATATATATGTAACTTCGTGCCCGAAAACTAGGTGTTTTTTAAATAGGTTTTCTTAATAAACAATACAATAAAAAAAATCAAAAATGAAAATATTAGTGTGTATTAGTCACGTTCCTGACACTACTTCGAAAATAAATTTTTCCGAAGGAGATACAAAATTTGATACCAATGGAGTACAGTTTGTTATTAACCCTAATGATGAGTTTGGACTTACCCGCGCAATGTGGTTTAAAGAAAAGCAAGGCGCTTCTGTTCATGTTATAAATGTTGGTGGGCCTGAAACCGAACCAACCCTTCGCAAGGCTTTAGCCATAGGTGCAGACGAAGCAATTAGAGTAAACACTGTTGCATCTGATGGATATTATGTTGCAAAACAATTAGCGAATGTTATAAAAGAAGGGGCATATGATTTGGTAATTGGTGGTCGTGAGTCGATTGATTATAATGGAGGAATGGTACCCGGTATGGTTGCAAAACTAATAAACGCAAATTTTGTAAATATGTGTATTGGTTTGGATATTGATGGCAACAATGCGACAGTATCAAGAGAAATTGATGGCGGAAAAGAAAACATTAGCACATCACTTCCTTTAGTGGTTGGTGGCCAAAAAGGTATTGTTCAAGAATCTGATTTACGTATTCCAAATATGCGTGGAATTATGCAAGCTCGTTCAAAACCTCTACACGTAAAAGAACCTATAGAAACCAATTCTGAAACTCAAATTTCTAGTTTCACTAAACCCGAAGCAAAAGGAGCTGTGAAATTAGTAGATAATGTAGACGATTTAATATCTCTTCTTCATAATGAAGCAAAAGTGATTTAATAAAAAAAACAAAAATTAAAATAGATCCTGAATTCAGTTCAGGATGACAAAATAAAAATTATGTCAATATTAGTATATACAGAATCTGAAGAAGGAAAATTCAAAAAAATAGCATTAGAAGCAGTTTCATACGCAAAAGGTATTGCAGAATTATTGAGTACTTCAGTAACTGCTGTTACCATAAATGGGGAAGAATCAAGTGATTTAGGTAATTATGGTGCTTCAAAAGTATTACAAGTTTCTAACGATAAATTACAAAGCTTTAATGCTCAAGGATATGCAGATGTTATTTCACAAGCTGCTAAAAAAGAAAATGCTCAAGTTGTAATTATAAGTTCTAGTGCAAATAGCAAATATTTAGCTCCATTATTGGCTGTCAGCCTAGAAGCAGGATTTGTACCTAATGTAGTTGAATTACCAGTAAGTACCACTCCTTTTATAGTTAAAGCAAATGTATTTTCTAATAAAGCTATTGCTGAAACAGAAATTACAACAAATATCAAATTAATAGGTTTAGCTAAAAATGCATATGGCTTAAAAGAAAATGAAACTTCACTATCAGTAGAAGATTTTTCTCCAAGCTTAGCCGATGAAGATTTCAATACTACTGTTGCTTCTGTTGAAAAAGCAAGCGATAAAGTAACCATTGCTGATGCAGATATTGTTGTATCTGGAGGTCGTGGATTAAAAGGACCAGAAAATTGGGGAATGATAGAAGACTTAGCAGAAGTTTTAGGAGCAGCAACCGCTTGTTCTAAACCTGTAAGTGATTTAGGATGGAGACCACATAGTGAGCATGTAGGGCAAACTGGAAAACCCGTATCTTCTAACCTTTATATAGCAATTGGTATCTCTGGAGCGATACAACATTTGGCGGGAGTAAACTCTTCAAAAGTAAAAGTTGTCATCAACAATGACCCAGAAGCACCTTTCTTTAAATCTGCAGAATATGGTATTGTAGGAGATGCATTTGAAATTATACCTGAGCTTACAGAAAAATTAAAAGAGTTTAAATCTAATAACGCATAATTTTTTATTAATTTGTGCCTGAATAAATGGGCTGTTTAGTTTTAAGGACCTCCCTAAAACTAAACAGCTTTTTAATTTTATTTAAATTCAAGATTTTAATTATATCAAATGAGCTTAGTAAGACTTAATATAAAAGGAATTTCATACAGCCAAACTCAAAACGGTGCCTATGCATTAATATTAAGCGAAGAAGATGGTGATCGAAAATTACCTATAGTTATCGGAGCTTTTGAAGCTCAATCCATTGCTATAGCATTAGAAAAGGAGATCATGCCCCCTAGACCTCTTACTCATGATTTATTTAAAACCTTTGCAAATCGGTTTGATATAACAGTTAAGCAGGTAATTATTCACAAACTATTAGATGGCGTTTTTTATTCCAGTATTATTTGTGAACGTGACCATATAGAAGAAATTATTGACGCACGTACTAGTGATGCAATTGCTTTAGCACTACGATTTAATGCACCAATTTTTACTTATAAAAACATATTAGATACTGCCGGTATTTCTACTGAAACAGAGACTAAAAAAATTGAAGGTTCCAAAAAGACTGATGCTGTTATTGAAGAATTAATCACTGGAAAGCCAACAGAATCTTTAAAACAACCTAAAACAAACTTTAGCAGCAAAAGTCTTAAAAGCCTTAAAAAAATGCTCGAAGAAGCTGTTGCTAATGAAGATTACGAAAAGGCCGCAGGCATTCGTGATGAAATCTCTAAAAGACAATAAAATATATGAATAAATTTTTATTAGTTTTAATAGTAGTTTTAACTCAAACACCTTCTTTTGGACAAGACTTAGAAAAACAATGGCAATTTGCTGGAGTAGAAAATGATAAAGGAGAATCCCTATTTTCCATCAATCCAGAAAAAGATCACTTAACACTTTCTGAAGGTGCATTTTTATATGAATTGGAAGCCAAAGAAAATTTAAAAGCTTCTGGAGATTATATGTTTCAAAATAAGTTATTGGTGTTTTATTACAATCAACCAAAGGATACTATTAGAAGATATAAAATTACCGAGCATACCGATTCAACTTTAGTTTTTATCGAAAACGGAACCCATTATAAATTTATAACTACTTCAAATACTGAAGAAGTAGTGCCAATTGTAAAAGAAGAAAATAAAGAAAGTATTACAATAGTTCCAAGCCAGGGCTACTCATTTAATAGTATCTGGAGAGGTGTCCTAGGAATGATCTCCTTATTATTTATTGCCTTTCTATTTAGTAATAATAGAAAAGCTATAAATTGGCGAACCGCCGGTATCGGATTAGCATTTCAACTAATCATTGCCATAGGTGTATTAAAAGTATCTTTTGTTCAAAAAGGTTTTGAAGCCGTTGGAAAAGTTTTTGTTAGTATTTTAGATTTTACCAGAGCAGGAAGTAAATTCCTGTTTGAAGGGTTGGTAGTAGATATGGATACTTTTGGGTTCATTTTTGCTTTTCAAGTATTACCAACTATTATATTTTTCTCAGCATTAACTTCTGTATTATTCTATTTGGGCATCATTCAAAAAGTAGTAAAAGCTTTTGGCTGGTTACTTTCTAAATTACTTAAAATATCTGGTGCAGAAAGTTTAAGTGTTGCCGGAAACATCTTTTTAGGCCAAACTGAAGCTCCGCTTTTAATAAAAGCTTATTTAGAAAAAATGAACAAATCTGAAATGCTTTTAGTAATGATTGGCGGAATGGCAACGGTTGCAGGAGCAGTACTGGCAGCATACATTGGCTTTTTAGGTGGAGACGACCCTGTTCTTAGGTTGATGTTTGCAAAACATTTGTTAGCAGCATCCGTAATGGCGGCACCTGGAGCAATTGTGATTTCAAAAATATTATATCCGCAAACCGAAGAAGTAAATACAGATGTAAAAGTTTCTTCAGAAAATATTGGTGCTAACATATTAGATGCAATTGCTAATGGTACCACTCAAGGATTAAAACTAGCAGTAAATGTTGGGGCAATGCTTTTAGTATTTGTAGCATTTATCGCTATGATGAATGGTATTCTTGAATGGATTGGTGGCTTTACATCTATTAATGATTGGATGGCTACAAACACACCTTATCCTTCTCTTTCATTAGAAGCTATCTTAGGAACTGTTTTCGCTCCCTTAATGTGGCTGATTGGAATCGCAAAAGAAGATATGATGATGATGGGACAGCTACTTGGAATTAAATTAGTAGCCAGTGAATTTGTGGGTTATATACAATTGGCAGACTTAAAAAATGTTGCCAATGCTACGCACCTTACGTATCAAAAATCCATCATTATGGCAACGTATATGCTTTGTGGATTTGCAAACTTTGCTTCAATTGGTATTCAAATTGGCGGTATTGGTTCCTTAGCACCTGGACAACGTAAAACCTTATCTAAATTTGGAATGAAAGCCTTAATTGGTGGTAGTTTAGCTTCATTAATTTCTGCAACAATTGCTGGGATGATAATTGGGTAAAATTATTTTTTTATTATTCTTTTAATAGAAGTATTTCCATATTCATCACTTATTGAAACAAAATAAATTCCATTTTTTAAGTTTTGAACGTTTATTAAATCCTCTGATTTTTTATTAGTTTCTGAAAGAATTAATTTTCCTGTGATTGCATAAACTGAAACAGTAATATTGTCCAAATTAGAAGTAGTAGAAATATAAAACTCGGTTTCAACAGGGTTAGGAAGTAAAGTGACATCTTTTATTAAGTTATCAATGGTAGACAAAGTATACCATTCATATTCAGCGTAATCTCCATTTTCAGAATAAATAACTAAATACCACCACTCTGGAAAATCAACATGACCTACTATATAGGAAAACGGGTTATCAATATTATCATTAAAAAAATTAAAATAATGATCTTCAAAAATTGAATTTTCAGGATTATCACATTCTATTAAGGTTGTAGATATTCCATTTGGGAAAGTAAAACTGATATTAGTATTATCAAAAACTAGTTCTCCTTCCAAACTATTACAAACACTTGTAAATAAAATTTCAGGATTACTACTAAACTCCAAAATTACATCTGAAACTTCTTCGTTTGAAGAATGTGAATAATGTTGTCCACTAATATTTAAACCATATAATCTCCAATTATAACCATAAAGTTCATCTTCCTGAGAAAAAGATTTTAAAGAATATACTATACAAAATAGAACTACTATATATTACATAATAAATTAATTTAGGCCAAGGAAGTTCTTTAAATATACAACATAATTAGAATTTAAATTCGTTAATAACTTTTAATAGATTTTAACCCAGTACTCTTAAGTACAATTTCCTTTTTTTTATTTTTATCCACGAAATGTTTTTGTCATTTTAAGTGAGGCTAGAAGTCTCAAAAAAACTATTAGTTAGTAATACAATATTTTTGTTCAATTTAAATGAGATCCCTCTGAAGTTTATATGAGCGGAGTCGAAATACAGGGAATTAATATGAAACAATACCACGACTTAATCCACCATATTCTAGACAAGGGAGTCACCAAACAAGACCGTACTGGAACAGGAACCAAAAGTGTTTTTGGCTACCAAATGCGATTCGATTTAAGTAAAGGATTCCCTATGGTAACCACCAAAAAACTACATTTAAAATCGATAGTATATGAATTACTTTGGTTTTTAAAAGGAGACACCAATATTAAATATCTTCAAGAAAATGGAGTGAGAATCTGGAACGAATGGGCAGATGATAATGGAGACTTAGGACCTGTTTATGGATACCAATGGCGCAACTGGAATGGGGATGAAATAGATCAGATTTCTGAAATTATTGAAACATTAAAAAACAATCCCGATAGTCGTAGAATGTTAGTTTCGGCTTGGAACCCATCCGTATTACCAGATACTAGCAAATCATTTTCAGAAAATGTAACTAATGGTAAAGCTGCACTCCCTCCCTGTCATGCCTTTTTTCAGTTTTATGTTGCCGACGGTAAATTATCTTGTCAACTATACCAACGTAGTGCAGATGTATTTTTAGGAGTACCCTTTAATATTGCTTCCTATGCGCTTTTTACTATGATGATGGCACAAGCCTGTGGATTAGAAGCAGGAGATTTTATCCACACTTTTGGAGATGCTCATATTTACAGCAATCACAAAGAACAAGTTGAACTTCAATTATCAAGAGAACCAAATCCTTTACCAAAAATGGTATTAAACCCTGAAGTGACAAATATTTTTGATTTCACTTTTGATGATTTTACCTTAACAGATTACGAACATCATCCTCATATTAAAGGAGCTGTTGCTATCTAAAACAAGAATTAAAAAAATATGATAACGATAATTGCCGCCGCAGGAAAAAACAATGAGTTAGGAAAAGACAACGATTTGGTTTGGCATTTACCAGAAGACTTTAAACGATTTAAAAAGCTTACTACTGGTCATCATATAATTATGGGGCGTAAAACCTTTGAGTCTTTTCCAAAACCCTTACCGAATAGAGTTCATGTCGTAATTACAAGAAACAAGAATTATAATCCAGAGGGTGCAATTATTGTTCATTCTATGTCTGAAGCATTAGAAATAGCGAAAGATGATGAACAACCTTTTATTATTGGAGGCGGTGAGATTTACAAATTAGGACTAGTGGTTGCCGATAAAATAGAACTAACTCGAGTTCATGAAAATTTTGAAGCCGATACTTTTTTTCCTGAAATCCCTATAGAAAAATGGGACCTCATACAAGAGGAGCTTTATAAAAAAGACGAACGTCATAAATTTGATTTCACCTATCAAACTTTTATAAAAAAATAAAGCTTTATATTGAAGGTAATTCTATGAAAACTACCCTTCAAAATATAGCCTTAACAAACAATCTAACTCTCCATCATTTTGTTCCTCTACAAGGTGGAGATATCAACGAAGTATTTTTATTACAATGTGTATCAGGCGATTTTGTCATTAAACTAAATAATGCCCAGAGTTTCCCGAAAATGTTTGAGGCTGAAGCTAAAGGCTTAGATGCTTTACGAAATTCTCAAAGTTTTAGAATTCCTAAGGTATTTACTCATGGAAAAGAAGGAAATAAATCTTATCTTTTATTAGAATACATAGCTAAAGGTTCTCCTTCAGCAACCTTCTGGAAATCCTTTGCACAACAATTAGCCAAACTTCATAAAACGACAAATACTTCTTTCGGATTTGATCATTCCAATTACATTGGTAGTCTGCCTCAAGTTAATAAACACGAATCTACCGCATCAGATTTTTATACCAATCAACGGCTGGAGCCGCAATTTAAAATGGCAAGGAAACAGGGCTATAACTTTTCTACCATAGATTCATTTTTTAAAAATATTTCAGAAGAAATTCCCAATGAAGCACCTTCTCTTATTCATGGAGATTTATGGAATGGCAATTATTTAGTTTCAGAAAAAAACGAACCCGTACTTATCGACCCTGCTGTTGCTTTTGCGTCTAGAGAAATGGATATCGCTATGATGAAGTTGTTTGGAGGATTCCCTCAGGTAGTATTTAATACCTATCACGAGGTTTTTCCATTAAGCAATAATTGGCAAAATAGAATACCCCTATGGCAATTATATTATTTATTAGTTCACCTAAACTTATTTGGCAGTTCTTATTTACCTCAAGTAAATACTATTATTCGTCAGTATTCCTAGAAATATTATATTTTTGCATCTTATTAGTTATAGACATATGAAAGCATATATTTTTCCAGGTCAAGGTGCTCAGTTTACAGGAATGGGACTTGATTTATTTGAAAGTTCCACTTTAGCTCAAGAGTTATTTAATAAGGCAAACGATATTTTAGGGTTTAACATCACTGATATTATGTTTGAAGGCACATCTGAAGAACTTAAAGAAACCAAGGTAACACAACCAGCAATTTTCTTGCATTCGGTAATTTTATCGAAAGTTTTGGGTGATAATTTTCAGCCAGAAATGGTTGCAGGACATTCGTTAGGAGAATTATCTGCATTGGTTGCTAATGGAGTTTTGACTTTTGAAGATGGATTAAAACTGGTTTCAAAACGAGCTTTAGCAATGCAAAAAGCCTGTGAAGCACAAGAATCTACTATGGCTGCAGTACTAGGATTGGAGGACAAAGTTGTAGAAGATGCCTGTGCAGAAATTGACGGAATTGTAGTTGCAGCTAATTACAACTGTCCTGGACAATTGGTGATTTCTGGAGAAGTTGAAGCTATAAACAAAGCTTGTGAATTATTAACTGAAAAAGGAGCAAGACGTGCTTTAGTATTGCCTGTTGGAGGAGCTTTTCATAGTCCTTTAATGGAACCCGCACGTGAAGAACTTGCTGCTGCGATTAAGGAAACTACTTTTAGTGAGCCTACTTGTCCCGTTTATCAAAATGTTGTTGCTAAAGCGGTAACGAACCCTGATGAAATTAAAGAAAATCTAATAGCCCAATTAACAGCGCCTGTTCGATGGACCCAATGTATCCAACAAATGGTTGCCGATGGTGGTTCTGAATTTATTGAAGTAGGTCCAGGAAAAGTATTACAAGGCTTAATGCGTAAAATTGACAGAAGTGTAACTGCTAGCGGCGCTTCATTTGAAGCCTAATTAATATATAAAAATCGGATTATAAACTTTCTTGCCATTTCCAAGAACTAGCTAAGGCTACTTCTAAGCTTAATTCAGCCTTCCAACCTAGTTCTTTATTTGCTAGAGAAGTATCTGCATAAGCAGAAGTTATATCACCAGCACGTCGAGCAACGGTTTTATAATTCACTTTTTTATTCGTGGCTTTTTCAAAGGCATTTATTACATCTAATACCGAACTTCCAGTTCCCGTTCCAATATTAAAAAACTCGCATTCTGCTTTGTTTTCATTTTTCAACAACCTATTTAATGCAACTATATGGGCTTTCGCTAAATCTACCACATGAATATAATCTCGAATTGCTGTGCCATCTGGAGTATCGTAATCGTCTCCAAATACAGAAAGACATTCTCTAATTCCAGCAGCGGTTTGTACTACATAAGGAATTAAATTCTGAGGAATACCCAATGGTAATTCTCCAATTTTAGCGGTTTCATGTGCACCAATCGGATTAAAATAACGCAATGCAATCGCATTTAAATCGGTGGCTTTTGTGGTATCCTCAATAATAATTTCCCCCATTTTCTTAGTAGCACCATAAGGAGACTCTGCAGGTTTTGTTGGTGCATTTTCGGTAATTGGCAATTCATCGGCTTGCCCATAAACCGTACAAGACGAACTAAAAATAAAATTACTAACATTATTAGCAATCATTTCTTTCAGCACATAAGTCAAAGTAGTAATATTATTTTCGTAATATTTTAATGGCTCATCCACACTTTCTCCTACTGCCTTTGATGCTGCAAAATGAATTACCCCATCAATAGTATATTTTTTGAAAAATTGTTGAACGCCTTCTTTATTCTTTAAATCAATTTGTTCAAATTCAGGTTTAATCCCTGTTATAGAAACAATTCTAGTTAAAACTTCTATGGAAGAATTAGAAAGATCATCAATGATTACAACGTCAAATCCTTCATTTTGAAGTTCAACTACAGTGTGAGAACCTATATAACCTAATCCTCCTGTTACTAATATTTTACTCATATAATTGGTCGAATAAACGGGTTTATTTTTGTTTAAACTTTGACTTATTTTGCTACAAAATTAATGATAGTTTTACTGATAAACTCAATTTGCTCATCGTCCAACTCTGTATGCATTGGTAATGAAATTACTTCTTTTACCAATTGATTGGTAACGGTAAAGTCTTCTTCTTTATAACGATCATCTACATATGCTTTTTGAAGATGTAAAGGTATTGGATAATACACACCACAAGGAATATTGTTTTCATTTAAGTGAGCAGCTAATGCGTCACGATCTGCATTTACAATTTTTAAGGTATATTGATGATATACATGGCAATCACAATTTTCTTTATCCGAATTGTTAATGTCACAAAAACAGGTAGGGGTTATGATGTTTTCAATTCCTTTAAAAGCCTTAGTATATTTTGCAGCCGCATCACGTCTTGCCTTATTATAAGTATCCAAGTTAGGAAGTTTCGCCCTTAAAATAGTAGCTTGTATAGAGTCTAATCTAGAATTAACTCCAACTACATCATGGTGGTATCTTTGGTACATTCCGTGGTTTACAATACCTCTAATAATATGTGCCAATTCATCATCGTTAGTGAATATTGCTCCTCCATCTCCATAACAACCTAAATTTTTAGAAGGAAAAAAGGAAGTAGATGCCACATGACCAATGGTCCCAGTTTTCTTTTTTGACCCATCTTTAGATGTATAATCTCCACCTATCCCTTGGGCATTATCTTCAATTACATATAAATTATGTTCCTTAGCAAGGCTCATTATTTCATCCATATTGGCAGCCAATCCAAATAAATGCACAGGTACAATTGCTTTAGTTTTTGGGGTTATTGCTTTCTTAATTGCAGCAACATCAATATTAAAATCAATTGGATCTACATCCACTAAAACTGGTGTAAGTCCTAAAAGCGCAATCACTTCTACTGTAGCAGCAAAAGTAAAATCGGCAGTGATCACCTCATCGCCTGGCTTTAATCCAAGGCCCATCATAGCAATTTGCAGAGCATCTGTTCCATTTGCACATGGAATTACATGCTTTACATCGAGATACTCTTCTAATTCTTTTTGAAATTGATGTACTTCGGGGCCATTTATAAAGGCTGTAGACTCTATTACATCGATAACAGACTGATTAACTCTTTCCTTTATACCTTCATATTGACCTTTAAGGTCTACCATTTGAATTTTTCTCATAACAACTTTTAAAGATGGATTCAAAATTACGAAATTTGAAAACGTGAAACAATGTAATTCCATAAAGAAGCGTATTTTAGCAACACAGTTTTTATCTATGCAGTTTTTATATAATTTTTCAATATATAGTAGCTTTTTTATTATTTGGCTTGTTCAGTTTTTTAGTAAAAAAATGAAGTTATTTATGGACGGAAGAAAGGATGTTTTTAAAACCTTAGAGTCTTCATTAAACCCTGATAACAAAACCATATGGTTTCATTGTGCTTCTTTAGGTGAATTTGAGCAAGGCGTGCCCTTAATGGAAGCCTTAAAAGTCAAATATCCAAAACATAAATTAATTATTTCTTTTTTTTCCCCTTCTGGTTATGAAGTGAAAAAGAACGATCCTATTGCAGATGTAATTGTTTATTTACCCTTGGATACTCCAAAAAACGCAAGGAAATTTATTCAGTTAACACATCCATCCTTAACAGTTTTTATAAAATATGAGTTTTGGCCTAATTATCTTTTTCAGTTAAAGAAGAGAGAAATAAAAACTTTATTGGTATCAGGATTATTTAGAGAAAATCAGTTGTTTTTTAAACCTTATGGGGGCTTTATGCGAAAAGCTTTACAAAGTTTTGATCATTTTTTTGTTCAGGATGAAGTTTCTGTTACTTTATTACAACAACTAAACCTTAATAATATCACTTTAAGTGGAGACACCCGTTTTGACAGAGTTTCCAATCAATTAAAGCAAGACAACAACTTAGACTTCGTAAGTGAGTTTAAACAAGATGCTACTTGTATTGTTTGTGGAAGTACTTGGCCAGAAGATGAACAAGTGCTCTTAGATTATATTAATTCGGCTCCAGAAAATGTAAAATTTATAATTGCTCCTCATAAAATTGATTTTCAAAAAATAGACATCTTTAGAGAAAGCATACAGAAGGATGTGATTTTATATTCAGAAAAAAAAGATAAAGATCTTTCTAAATACTCCGTTTTAATTGTAGACACTATTGGTTTATTGACTAAAATTTATAGTTATGCAGACGTCGCTTATGTTGGTGGTGCTATGGGCTCTACTGGATTGCATAATATCTTAGAACCCATCACTTTTGGAGTTCCTATAATTATTGGACAGAATTTTGAGAAATTCCCTGAAGCTAAATCTCTACTAAATTTGAATGGTCTATTTAAGATAAGCAATGCTTCAGAATGCAGTAAAATATTAACAAAATTGGTTAGCGATGTTGATTTTAGGAATCAAACAGGTAGGATTGCAGAACAATTTGCAAAAAGCAATATTGGGGCGACTAAAAAAGTGATTGATTATATAGATTCATATAAAGGCTAATTCTTCAAACTTCTAATCTGCCCTTTTAACTCATCCATAGACTGCTGTAATTGCTTAAGTAATCCACTATCTGAAGGTTCATCCACACCAAAGCTCAACTTACTATTAACCTGCCACAATTCTTGTATTTCATTTACTTCAACATCTATAGGAAGATATTCATCGTTTAAGGAAATCAATCTAAGTTTGGCTGGGTCTGATAACTTCTGAAGTTTTTTAACCAAGACAGAATCGTGTAATACTACTATATAAATTTTACTATCGGAAGCTTCAGACACATTGGCTACAGCACGACCCAATACCCAATCATTTGGGCGTATATTAGGCAACATACTATCTCCCTCCACCTGAAACCCACGATAAGTCGCATTTCTATATTGTGGCAGAGGTAAGTTAAATACGGGAAGCGTTTGATACCAATCTACATCTTGGATATTATGAGGATATCCCGCAGCAGCTTTCTGGTTAACCAATACAATGGAATCTTCATCATCCAAATTAGTCGTAATCACCTTTGGACTTACGTCACCTCCACTTGGAGATACATATTGATTAAAACTTTCTCCAAACAACCAAAGTGGATTGATGTTATAATTTTTTAAAAGTAACATCACAACTTTTCCGGTAATTTTTGTTTTCCCTCTTTCTATATCTGCAGTACTTAATCCTATCCCTAGAGTTTCAGCAAAGTTCTGTTGGGTTAGATGCAAATCTTCTCGAATTTTTTTAAATCGTTTGGCTTCTAATGTTATTTCTTTGTCCATTCTCAAATATAATCATTTTTGGAATATATCCTACTTTATAGTGGACATATTCCATAATGAACAATGTTTTGTATATAAATGGTAAAAAAAGTCTTTCAACAATACTGAAATACTTTTTTAATTCGTAGTGTATTTATCTTTTATTTATCTGTAATAATAAATTCGGATCTCCTGTTAAATTGATGTTTTTCCTTACTACACTTTATTCCATTTGCACATTCATTTACCAATTGTGATTCTCCATATCCTCGACCAATAACTCTATCTGATGAAATTCCTCCCTTTTCAATTATATATTTCAATGTTGATTCATTTCGTTTTTGTGAAAGTTTTAGGTTATAATTATCATTCCCTCTACTATCTGTATGAGATCGTACATCAATCTTTAAATCTGGATATTCTTTCATAAAAGCAATAACTTTTTGAAGTTCAATCTCGGCATCTGCCCTAATGTAGGATTTATCTAAATCGAAATAAATTGGGTTCATATCAAGAATTTCTGTTAAATCCGCACCAATAACTAATGGTATAACAGGAGTTAAATATAATGTCTTGTTAAGTTGATCTAAAATTTCATTGCTTGTTACAAAAGAAACTTCGTCTGAATCGTATTTTAACATCGTAGCACGCAATGCATACGTTTTATCACAGTAAATTGGATCTATAATAAAACTACCATCTGCATCTGAAACTGTTTCAAATATCACATTACCTTCCGCATCTGTAAGAATTACAGTAGCATTAGGAATAATTAAGTTGGTGTTTTTTTCTTTTACAATTCCACTTAATGTTTGAATACAATTTTTAATTAGCGGTTCGTTTTGTTTAAAACTATAAATATCATCACTACCTAAGCCTCCTTCTCTATTTGAAGCAAAATAACCAATTCCTGTTTCTGAATTAATAATAAATGTAAAATCATCTACTGGACTATTTATTGGTTTCCCAACATTATAAGGCTTTACATATTCATTTTCATTTAAAACAGCAACAAACACGTCTAAACCACCCAATCCTGGATGACCATCTGAAGCAAAATACAAATCACCATTTTCTGCAATAAAAGGAAATGTCTCTCTTCCTTCTGTGTTAATATCATCTCCTAGAGATTCTGGTGAACTAAAACCATCTTCCGTTATCGTAACTTTATATAAATCTGAAAGCCCTTTTCCTCCTTGCATATCTGAAACAAAATATAATGTTTTTTCATCAGCACTAAGAGTTGGATGAGCCACATTATATTCATTACTATTAAAAGGAAGTTCTGTCGCCTTTTGCCAATTACCATCAAGCTTTATAGATCTATATATTTTCAACAAATTGATCCCACTACTACTTTCTTTAAATTTATTATTGGTATAATTATTTCTAGTAAAATAAACAGTATTACCATCTTTTGTAAATACTGCAGTAGATTCATTGTATTTAGTATTGATATTTTTTGAAAAGCTAGTAATTTCATCTTTTTCATTTCCCTGATCGATTAAAAACAAATCTGAAAAAGGTTGATTATTCCATGTGTGATTCGCTTTGGAAGCATTCCCTTTTGAACGACTTGAAGCAAACACTAATTGATCCTTATAAAATATAGGAGCAAAGTCTGAATTTTCAGAATTGATTTCAATAGAAACAAGATCAAACTTCCCTGATTGTTTTTCAATAAACTCTAAATAATTATTTTTGCTTTTAAAATAATTAGCTCTGCTATCTGAAGGGCTTACATTGTAAAACTTGTTCATGAATTTATCAGATTCAGTATATTTTTCAACACTTTTTAGGGATTGAGCATATCTAAAAAAATATTCTGGAGATACAGAATCTTCATACTTATCCATTAATGTTTCGTACCATTTTTGGGCTTCAATTAATTCGGCAGTAAAATAATAGGAATCCCCTAAATGCTGATATAAATCTTGAGATTCGAATCCTTTTTCAACAACCTTCAAATAGATATCTCTAGAGTTGATATAGGATAAACTTTCAAACTCTTTATTTCCTTTTTTAACTTTTTTTTCTTGAGCAAAACCAAAGGATGCTACAAAAAAAAGACCTATTAAAAGTACTATTTGTCTCATATTTTTAATGTATTAATATTTAAAAGAATCTAGGGCTTACTATTCTATCTGTTTTATTGAACAATTCAAATCTTAAGAAAAACTCATAAGATCCATCATTGTAATTTGCTAATTCTGTAGTCTCTTCATCATATGAAAAACCTAACATTAGTTGATCAGTTATTTGAAAACCAACCATAGCACTTATGGCAGCGCTCCAACGATAAGCAACACCAAGTGTAAGCTTTTTATATAATAAAAAGTTAGCAGAAACATCTACCTGTAGCGGAGATCCTTCTACAATTTTTGTTAATAAAGAAGGTTTTAATAATAAATTATCACTTAAATCAAAAGTATAACCCGTCATCATATAATAACTTACTCTTTCTTTAGAAACAGCATCAGAATTACTATTTGAAGATTCATCAAAATGATCTGTTTCTAAAATATTTGGAACACTTAAACCTAAATAAAACTTATTTGTATAATAATATGCTCCTGCTCCAAATTGAGGAGAAAACTTATTATCTATAAAAATTTCTGCTGAACCATCTCCTGGATTATATGGACCATGGTTTGCAAGATTACTATCTATATTCAACAAATGACCCCCTCCTTTAATTCCAAAAGCTAATTGTCCAGTTTTAGTGACATTAACACTATAACTGAAATCAACATCAAAATAAGTTTCTTTAGAGATAAATATTTCATCATTAGTCACATTCACTCCAACACCTATGTGATCTCCTATAGGTGAATGACCAGATGCTGTTATTGTCCTTGGAGCGCCATCAAGACCAACCCATTGTGTACGATACAATCCAACAAAACTAAACACGTCTCTAGATCCAGCATAAGCTGGGTTAATGCTTAAGGTATTATACATATACTGTGTATATTGAGCATCTTGTTGTGCATTTACAGTAATTGTAAAAAATCCTAAAACAAATAGTATAAAAACTGTTACGTTAAAATTTTTCATAGATTTAATTATTTCACCTACCAGATAAAAAATCTGGTAGGAATTTTATTTTAAATTGATATATAATGGACCTGCTAATCTTTTAGTAACACCTTCATTGTTTACATAAACCAATATGTAATAATATGTCCCAATGGGTAATTGCTCACCTCTACTAATGGTTGTTCTTCCATCTGATATTCCCTTAAAGAAGTTACTATTAACGCCATACCCTTCTACTCCGTACACTTTAACGCCCCACCTATTGTAGATTTCTAAAGTGTTAACCGGATAATTCTGTATCCCTCTAATAACTAAAACATCATTTAATCCATCATCATTTGGTGTCATAATATCGAAAACCTCTAAATCATCTTCTGCTGAAATATCTCCATTATTACATTCCATATAGTCTGGGATACCATTATCATTATCATCAGAAATCTCCTCTCCATTAGGAATTCCATCCCCATCTCCTTCACAATCACAATCTGCATCTAACCATTCTTGGCTTACAGTAGATAAATCTAGATTTTCCCAGTCGAAATCACAAAGATCTGTTGGATCTGTGTCATCTTCAATTTCTTGGTCATTATTCACTCCATCTCCATCACAATCTAGCTCGTTCCATTCTTCTGAAGGATCAATAGTTTGACTTGAAACATCAAAATCACAAGGATCTTGTGGATCTGTACCATCATCTACTTCATCTTCATTAGTAACTCCATCTCCATCACAATCTGTATCTAACCATTCCTGTGAAGGATCTACTGTTTGACTATTTAACAAATAATCACATAAATCTGTTGGATCTGTACCATCTTCACATTCTGTTATATTAATAACCCCATCTCCATCACAATCTTCTTGTCCAAGTGGATTTGAAGAGTCATTTGCTAATAGGTCACATACATCAATGGTACCATTCATTACTTCTATACAAGTAGGAATTACTTCTATCTCTTCCTCTAAATCATCACCGGTTGTCGTAGGATCATCTTGATCGCCACTTGCCGATGTGGTGAAGTTTGTAATGATATCTCCTGAAGTACCAACAGCTACCGTTGCAGTAATGTT